>OFFO01000216.1_pt1 | contig 55797 bp, 44 predicted proteins | sample 1521441 | NCBI WGS metagenome assembly OFFO01 (sample SAMEA3504097, study PRJEB24116) | mouse gut metagenome | biome: mouse gut; feature: mouse-associated habitat; material: faeces | place: Denmark | collected 2011
CTGCCCCCGGTGGGCGGGCTTCCGGTCATCCTGCGACGAGCATGCCGCCGCAAGCAGCATGCCCGCAATAATTATCGCATGGCTCGGTCTCATCCTCGGCAAGATTACTTCAACATGAATACCGCCGACGAGTAACCGCCCAGCCGCAGCGTAGTGGTCGAGCCCGAGAGCTTCGACGAGACGCTGCCCAGCACGGCGACCGCCTTCTCGATATCATCGTCGAGAGTCAGCGTCGTCGGGGCATTGGAGAAGTTGTGCAACACGAGCATGCGCTGCGCGCCCTCGGTGCGGTACCATGCCGCTATCTGCTTGTAACGCGTATTGTCGGAGTTGTATGTCGGGTGGAGAGTCATCTCGCCCGTAGCGAGCGCCGGATAGGTGTTGCGCAGCTGCGAGAAGGTGCGGTAGACATTCAGTATCGACTCCTCGTCGGCCGACTGAGCCGCGACATCCCCGATCTGGTCCATGCCGGCGTATATCTTATCGATGAACGTGGTGGTCGAGGCGTCGCCCCACTTCATCGGCGGGCGGACATACTCGTCGCCGTTATCCTTGCGGCCTACGTAGCCCAACTCCTCGCCGTAATATACATACGGCGAACCGCACGAGGTAAGCAGGACGGCACCTGCCGTCTTGGCGCGCTCGATAGAGCCGCCCAACAGCGAGCGTGCGCGGCTCTCGTCGTGGTTCGTCAGCTTGGTGGCCTCGATATAGTCCGCTCGCACGGTCGCATAGAGCTCGCGATACGACAATATGTCCTTGGCGAAGTGGCAGCCCGTAGCGTTGTTCAACGCCCATTCGAGCCGGTACCAGTACGAGAACTCGAACAGTGACGGCAGGCCGAAGTAGTACGGTGCCACCTCGTTATAGTCGGAGTATACCTCTCCGACCATATATATGTCGTCGGAGTGCGTCCGGCGGAAATATTCGTTTACGTCGTTGTAGAACTTGTTCCAGAACAGCGGATTCTCGTTCGACGCAGCGTTGTGGTAGACATGCTTCGCACCGTCCAGACGCAGGCCGTCGATGCCCATGTCGATCCACTTGTGCGTCGAGGCGCTTACGGCCTTGAACGCATCGGACTGCTCGCACTCCTCGGCCGAACCGTAGTCGAGATCCGCGAACCAGTCTGTCCAGAAGTGCGAATGGTACATCACGGACTCCATGCCCGGCAGCAGGATGTCTTTGGGTTCGGCGCTGCTGTTCGACATGAGCGTCAGCGGCTCGCCCCATGCCAGCTTGTCGGCACCGCTCTTGGCGCCGTACTTGGTGCCGGCAGCCCACGACGTAGACGAGGTGCGCACCAGACAGCCCCAAGGCGATGAAAATTCGAGCGACAGAGCCAGCGTACCGTCCTCCTGCTCGAAGAACTCGGCGCACTTACCGGGGTTGCCGTAATAGAGATACTTGCCCGCAGGCGTGCCGCTGTTCTCGATATCGTCGACCTTGTCGACCGTAAGGGTCGGCGCGGCCGACCAGCGCAGCGTGAAACGCAGCTTCTGAGGCTCGGCAGAGGCCGACGTAACGGCCGCGAACCACTGTCCGGCATCGTAGCCCGACGCGCCCTCGGTGGCGATCATCGGGATACGCCCGGCGGCGATATCGGCCGCAGGGTCGTTAGAGAGTACGTAGTAGCCGCGATAGGGATTATCCTCGCCCGAAAGCGCCTCGACGAACCACGGATGCTCCTTGCTCGTATGGTTGATGACATAGTCCATGTAGACCTTGATGCCGTGCTCGTGCGCGGCGTCGATCAACGCCTTGAAGTCCTCCTCGGTACCGTATGCGGGGTTCAGCGCCTCGTAGTCCTTGACGTCGTAGCCGTGGTACGAAGCGGCGGGGTGCGCAGGCGAGAGCCATATGGCCGACACGCCCAGACGGTCGAGATAGTCGAGTTTGGAGATGATGCCGCGGAAGTCGCCCATGCCGTCGCCGTCGGAGTCGGCGAACGAGTATATCAACAGCTGGTAAGTGATGTCGGCACGCTTCACGCCGTCCCACGGGTCGGGCTCGACGACGATGCCCTCCTCGCCCGGCGCACTCTGGCGCACCGTGACCACTACATCGTCGGCGCCCGTCATGCGCAGGGTCAGCCGCGTCGAGCGTTCGCTCTGTTCGGGGTTGGCCGAGACCGAAACATTTACCGTACCGTTGCCGCTGCCCGACGTTACGTCGGTCTGGCACCAGCCGTCGGCCGACGAAACGAGCCAGCGCCCGCCCGACGACTCGACCGATATGGTCTGCGAATAGCTGTCGGCCGTAAAGTCGAGAGACTGCGGCGTCGCTCTCAGCGTAGCCGTCTGCGGCGTAGAGGGCGTATCGTCGCCGCCGCAACCCGTCGCTACGACTGCGGCACAGGCCGCAAGCAATATTGTCACGGCATGCAGAATAGATCGTTTCATGATATATTGCGTTTTAATCGTTTATACCTTTATTCGTCCGAAAACCGCCGCAAAGGGCATCAATGCGCCCGGCGTCGGTTTTCGCTTAGGAGTCGGAGGGTCGGTCAAAACCCTCCGACTTTGAACTCCCTGCCCCGAGGGGCGGAGCGGTTATTTATATTCGCTGACGGTAATAGTCTCGGCCGCAGGATCGTAGACAAGAGTAAAGAACTTGCCAGCAGCATCCTCGCCCAGCGAGATGTTCTTGCCGCCCTGAGCTGCGGCGAAAGCGGTGTCGAAAGCGGCGAACTCGCCTCCGCGATCTACATCCCAAGCACCGTCCTTACGGATCTTGAACTCGCCGTCGGCACGGAACGGGGCGCTCTTCCACACCTCGCCCGACTGCCACATCAGCACGTCGCCGTTCCACGTCATGCCGTTCACGGCACCGACCACACCCCAGCGGCCGTCGAACAGACGGTCGATCGTGACAGTGCCGGCATTGGTATCGAGAGTGACGATGACCTGCACGCCGACATTCTCCTCGCCCAGAGTGATGTTGTCGGCACCGGCGCCTGCGGCGAACGGCGTACCGAACTCGACGAACGTACCGGTGTACTCCTCGCCCCACGTGTTGTTCTTGCGCAGCTTGAAGTTGCCGGCGCCGACGGTCACGGGCGACGAGACGAATACGCCCGCCTCGGCCTCGGTCAGCTTATAGGTATCGTTGTCCCAGGCGTTGGTCAGCGCGTCGCCGATAAGACCCCAGCCCGGTGCGGCGTCGGTTATGGCAAGCGTCTCGTTGACCGAATCGTAGGTAATGACATAGAGACCCTCCTCGACGGCGATATTGCCGCCGCCCTGAGCCACGGCGAAGGGCTCGCCGACGACAGCAGTTGCTGCCGCACCGCGGTCGATCTTGCTATCCCACGAAGCGTTGTAACGCAGTTTGAACTCGCTCGTGACGGCCACCACGTCGCTTATCCACAGGCCGTTGTCGGCCGCGGTCATATATATGTCGGTGTTCCAGTCGCCGTCGTTGCCGATGATCGACCACAGACCGGCCTTTACCTCCGGTTCCGGATCGGGATCGGGGTCGGGCTCGGTGCTGCCGCCGACGGGCTCATCCTTGCCGTACATGCTCGACGAGAACTCGATCGTGCCCTGTCCCGGGTCGAAGTATACGCGCCACTGTCCGGCCTCGACGGGGATGTTGTCGCCGCCCTTGACCGCGCCTGCGCCCCAGTCGAGATCCCAGCCCGCATCGGCACGCAGCTTCATTTCGGTTGCCGCCGGTGCGTCGATATCGGCATAGAAACGTGTCCAATATGCGTTGTACTCCATAACGATGTCGTTGTCCCAGTCGCCGTTGAGACCGATGATACCGATCTGGTCGGCGCTCCAATCCTTGGCGAGTTTGAGAGTCGAGCTGTCGAACGAGAAGAAATAGAAACGCTTCGCGTAGCACTTGAGATCCTTGCTGCCGCCCGAAGTGATGAGTGTGAGCTCAGCCGCCTCGGCCTCGACCTCGCTGCCGTCGTCGGGCAGACCCCAGTTGCACGAATCGTCCCAGCCGGCGATACCGGTCAGCTTGAAGCCGTTGGCCGCCTTCTCGCCGAAGTCGACGAGGCCGGTGTACTTCGAGCCCGAAGCCGCATAGTCGTAGAGATACTGCGACGCCGCATGGTCCCAGCCGCAATAGTCGCCGATGACCCATACGTGGGCGAACTTGTCGAAGGGACGTATCTCGGCGTTGTAGGTACGGAATGTCGCCTCGACGAGATTCGACACGGCTGCCGTAGCCTCGTTGGCCGCACCCTTGTTGTTGAGCATGTTGGCAACGAGCTGGAACTCGGCCGCTGCCTCGGCCTCCTTGTCGGCGCCTGCGTTGAGCAGTGCGACATTGAGATTCTTGGCCGACACGACGATCTTGCCGCCGCCGATGTTGGCCGTGACCTTCTGCTTAGAGGCCATGTCGTTGCCCGCCATATCGACATAGAGCGTGTAGCCCACGGCCGCCTTGATGCCGTAATCGGCTGCGACGTACTCGAATGTCAGATCGGCACCGTCGGCCGCCAGAGCGCAGCCCTCGATATCGTTCAGCACGGGAGCCGTGACGTTCCCGGGGATGTACTGAGCGTCGATGTGCTCCTGCTCGCACGAAGCGAACATCGCGCCTGCAAGAGCCAGAACCGCTATATTGAATATTTTTTTCATTTTACAGTTTTATTAGTCGTTATACGGATAACATTAATAGCCCTCGTTCTGCGTCAGGTTGCCGTTGGCGTTGATATCTGCCGGCGGGATAGGCATCATGTCGAAATGCGAGTCGACCGCAACACCATCCTTGACGCCGCCCTTCCACTGCCAGAGGTATGCCTCCGAGGTAAACTTGCCGAAGCGCACAAGATCCTGACGACGCGTGAACTCCCAGTAGAGCTCGCGGGCGCGCTCGTCGAGAACGGCATCGAGCGTATAGTCGCCTGCCGACAGGCCGGCCAGACCCGAACGCTGACGCACGTCGTTGATAGCATTCAAGCCGTCCGCCTCGGCGGCACCGCCTCTCTTGGCGCACTCGGCCAGCATGAGGTAGGCATCGGCCGAACGGAACACCGGAACGTCGGTATCGACGAAGGCGACTGCGCTGGCGGCCGAACCGTCGTGGTTGACGTTGGTGTATTTGAGCGACTTGTAACCGCCCTCGCCCTCAGAGGGGTCGAAGACCGAGTAGTTGTCGACGCTCTTGCCGTAAGCCGTATAGAAGAGTGCGCGCGCATCCTTCGTCTCGTCGAACTTGTCGACGAAGGTCTTGGTCAGCGATATGCCGCCCCAGCCCGACGATATGCCCAGCGATGCGGCATCCATGCTTCCGCCCACGGCCGCGAAGACGAGGAACGTCGTGGCACCGTAAGACTGCGTGTTCTCGCCGTCCTGAGGTACGGTGAAGATGATCTCGTCGCCGTTGTAGGTCTGGTTCTTGGTCCAGAGATGGTTGTCGGCCATGAACAGCTCGGCGTACTTGTCGTGCAGCGGGTAGTCGCGCATGATCTCACGGCACAAGTCGGCGCACTCGGTGTACATCTGCTTGCCTGCCCATACCTCGGCATTGAGGTAGAGCTTGGCCAGAATCATCTTCACGAAGCCCTTGTCGCAGCGGCCGTAGATGTTCTTGCCCGGATCGGCCAAAGCTGAGTCGGCCGCCAGCAGAGCCGTGCACTCGCCCGCCAGCCACTCGAAGAGCGCCTCGCGCGAGATGCGGTCGGGACCGGTCGAGCCTACCGAACCGGCCTCGGTCTGAAACGGCACGTTGCCGAACAGGTCGATAGCATGGTAGTAGCTCAAAGCACGCAGCGCACGCGCCTCGGCGATGAACTCGGCCTTCTTTGGGAACTCCTCGTCGCTAAGACCCGAGACGTTGGCATTGGCCTGACGGATGAACTCGTTGCACAGACCGATCTGGTAGAATATACGGTAGTACATGGCGACGATGAACTGGTTGGACGTGGTCCAGCACATGTTGTGGATATCGGGCAGACCCGTATCGTTCCAGCAGCATGTGGCCTCGTCGGTGGTAAGGCACTGCATGTTCCACAATGCACGCATGTACTGGCCGAAACCGCCGTCGACGCCTGAGATGTCGGGATCGCCGTTGGGGCCGTAAGACGACGAACATGCCAGACCCTGATAGCACTTGGCAAGCAGCTGCTGATAGGCGTCCTGCGAGCCGAGCACCTCTGCGGGGAGCTGGATGTTGGGATCGATCGGCGTGACGTCCAGATCGTTCACGCACGAGCTTGCGCCGAGCGTGAGGGCCGCAGCGAAAGTCATCAACAAAACTTTATATCTTTTCATAATTTCAATGCGGTTTAACTGTTAGAAATTGAACTTCACACCGAGAATGTAGGTACGCGGACGCGGGTAGAGGTTGTTGTCGATACCCGAGAATATTTCGGGGTCGATGCCCTTGTAACCGGTAATCGTACATACGTTCTGAACCGTACCGAACAGGCTGAGGCTCATCTGACGACCGGCCGGCTTGCCCAGATCGAAGCGGTAGCTGAGGGTGATGTTGTCCAGTTTGAGGAACGACGCGTTGCGCACGTAGTAGTCCGAGAGATACTGTGCGTCGGTGCGGAAGTTGGTATCGACGGCCGACACCACGCGGTTGTTCACGAAGTTGTTGGTCCAAAGGTCGGTCAGCAGCTCTCCGTTAGACGAGATGTTGTCGTAGACGTAGTTGCCGAAATTGGCGTGTGCCGATACGGCCAGCGTCAGAGCCTTCCACGAGAGCTGGGTATTGAAGCCGAGCGTCACGTCGGGAGCGGCCTTCTTGTAGCAGTACTTGTCCTTGGCATCGACAACGCCGTCGCCGTTGCGGTCGACGTACATGCCCTCCATAGGACGGCCGTTCTCGTCGTAGATCTGCTGGTATACGTAGAACGAGTTGGTCGGCTGGCCGGTCTGGTGCACCTGAACGGTCGTGCCGACGGCACCCGATATTCCGCCCGTGTCGACGCCGTAGTAGTCCTCGCGCTCGTCGTCGGTGGTAAGACGCGTGATCTCGTTGCGGTTCCATGCGGCGTTGAGGCCGATGTTCCAGTACCAGTCGCGGTTCTGTATAGCCACGGCGTTGATCTCGAACTCGACACCGACATTCTTCAAGTCGCCGATGTTGGCGTTGAGGTAGTTCGTAAGGTTGGCGCCTGCGGCCACGGGGGTCCAGTTGAGCAGGTCCTCCGTCTTGCGATAGTAGAAGTCGGCGCTACCGTAGATGCGGCCGTCGAGGAAGCCGTAGTCGACACCCACGTTATAGGTGGTCGTGGTCTCCCATTTCAGATCGGCGTTGTAGCCCGAGGGCGTGATCGGCGCGATCCAGTTGGTGCCGAAGGGATAGTAGCTGCCCACCGTGTTGAAGATGTAGGTAGCCAGCGTAGGATAGTTACCGGCGTTGAGGTCCTGCTGGCCCGTCTGGCCCCAGCTCAGGCGCAGCTTCAGAGCCGACAGCACGTCGCTGTCGCGCAGGAACGCCTCGTTGCGGATGTTCCAGCCAAGTGCGACCGACGGGAACAGACCCCACTTGTTGTTCGAGAAGCGCGAGGTACCGTCGTTACGCAGGGTGGCGGTAATCATGTAGCGGTTGTCGAACGAGTAGTTGAGACGGCCGAAGAACGACACGAGGAAGTACTCCGACTTCGAGGTCTTGGGCTCGTTCAGATAGCTCTCGCCGGGCTGGAACGTATTGCCGGTCATGATGTCGAGCAGACGATACTGCTCGTTGAACGACGACACGTAGAAGTGCTGCCAAGAGTAACCTGCCATGACGCTGAACGAGTGCTTGCCGAGGGTCTTGTTGTAGTCGGCGTAGAACTCTAACGTCTGGTCGCGTTTGAGCTGCGAGTAGTTGGTGTGATAGCCCGAGCCCGACTGCAACTTGTCGTGCAGGGTCTGCTCGGTACCGGCGGCCACGTCGACCGTACCGTCCGACTTCGAAACGTCGACACCGAGGTTGAGGTTGAGACGCAGATCCTCCAAGCCGTGGATCTTGTAGTCGATCTGCGCATTGCCGATGAAGCGCTTGGCGTTGGACTCGTCGCGCTTGTCGTTGAGCAGAGCCACCGGATTCTGGTTGGCCATGGTGTTGTAGTTGTCGATCGTGTAGATAGGCTTGCCGTCAGCATCGGTCTTGCCGTAGTTCCACCACGAATAGCCGTTCAGTCCCTCGGGATCGTAAACGGGCTTGGTCGGGTCGTACTGTATGGCCTGACCTACGGCCTCGGTGTTGGCGAAGCGGTTGTCCATATTCATGCCCTTGGCATTGAGGCTTATCGTGAGGTGGTTGTCCAGCAGCGAGGGGCTGAGGTTGACCGAGAGCGTCTCGCGGGTCATGTTACCAGTTTTCAGCGTACCGTCCTGATTCAGATAACCGAACGAAATGCGATAAGGCAGGTTGTTCTTCTGCCCCATCTTGATGTTGCCCGTCAGACCGATGTTACCCTCGTAAGACTGTGCCAGCTGGTAGATCTCCTTCTGCCAGTTGGTGTTGGCCTGACCCAGAGCGCGGTAGGCATCGTTGTCGGTGCCGCCCATGTACCACGCCATGGCCTCGCGCATCTGGTCGCCGGTCATCACGTCGACATACTTCGAGTTGTCGCTCAGTGATGCGGTAAAGTCGAGCGAGACGTGAGGAATGGCCGAGTCGTAGCGCGAACCCTTCTTGGTAGTGATGATGATGACGCCGTTCGAAGCGCGCGAACCGTAGATCGCGGTAGCCGAAGCATCCTTCAACACCGTGAACGACTCGATATCGCTCGGGTTGACCGACGAGAGCGCATTGGCCACGCCCGAGATGGCGTCGTTAGAGACGGGCAGACCGTCGATGACGATCAGCGGGTCGTTGGTCGCTTTGAGCGACGAGCCGCCGCGGATACGTATGGTCGAGGCCGAACCCGGGGCACCGTCGCCCGAGGTAATTACCACACCGGCGCTCTTGCCGCGCAGCAGGTCGGTCGGCGAGGTCGATAGGCCCTTGTTGGTCTGGTCGGCCTTGACCGTCGAGATCGAACCGGTAAGGTCGTTCTTCTTAACGACGCCGTAACCGATCACGACAACGTCGTCGAGCATCGTATTGTCCTCTTCGAGAACGACACGCTGCAATGCCGTCGACGAGGCCAGCAGCTCCTGCGGCTTATAGCCGATGAAGCTCACTACAACCACCGATTCGGCACTCTTAACGTTCAGACGGTATTGGCCGTTGATGTCGGTCGTCACGCCGTTGGTCGTGCTCTGCTCGAATACAGAGGCTCCGATAACCGGCGTTCCGGTAGCATCAACTACCACACCTTGAACCGCGTATCCGGCCTGCTGGCCGAACACCCGTTGGGGGGGGGTAGCGACAGCAAGCAGCGCGAGCCCCAAACACATAGTCAAGAATTTTCTCATAGTGTTTTTTTAGTGTTAGTTAGTTAGATAGTTAAAAATAATAGTTGTCATTATTCCGGCATTCTCCCCGCCTCGGCATATCCCTTACATGTTCGGCTATGCGACCGGCTCGACCCGAATGCAGGCCGGTGCCGTCTTTGGCGGCGGGTCGGATATCTATTCGTCCGCAGGTCTCTTCTCGTCGATAAGGCGCACCGCCGCGGCCGCGCACACAAGCGACAGACCGGCGATGCCGAGCATCATTATCTGCTCGCCGCCAACGGCTCTGAGAAGGAAGCCGCCCACCAGCGCCGCCACGATCTGCGGCAGGCATATCGTGCAGTTGAACAGACCGAGATAGGTGCCCATCGACCCGCCCGAGAGCGAGTTGGTCAGCAGCGCGAAGGGCATCGACAGCATAGCCGCCCAGCCGCAGCCGATCAGCGCGAACGAGACGAACAGCAGATACGGCGTATGTACGAACAGCGTCGAGACGAATCCCGCACCGCCTAACAGCAGGCTCACGGCGTATGCCGCCTTGGGTCTGCGGAACGACGGCAGCAGCATGGCCCAGAGTATCGAGCCGACGGCCTGCACGGCGAACAGCACGCCGACCCAGTTGCCGGCAGCCTGATAGGCGTCGGACTTCACGTCGGTCGTACCCCACACGTTCTCGGCGATGCCTCCCGTCGTGTAATTCCACATATACAGGAATGCAAACCACGAGAAGAACTGCACCAGACCGATCTGCCAGAATATCTTGGGTGCATGCACTATAAGATGCGCCAAGCTCTTGCGCTCGCGCTTCTGCTGCGTGTCGATATTGTGGAACTTGGCGAACTCCTCGGGCGGCATCTCCCTCACGGTCATGCCCGTATAGAGCACGCAGAGGATCAGAATGGCCGCACCTATATAGAATGAATATATTACCGAGTCGGGGATCATGCCCTCGGGAGCGACGTTGCTGATGCCGATCCATGTAAAAATATATGGGAACAGATAGCCCACCAGCGAGCCGGCGTTGCACAAAAGGCTCTGTATGGCATATGCCGTCGACTTCTGACGCTCGTTTACCATGTCGCCCACCATCATCTTGAAGGGCTGCATGGCCATGTTGATCGATGTATCGAGCAGCATGAGCATCACAAGACCGAATGCCATGGCGGCCTTGATCGTCAAACCGAGGCTGCCCGAGTTGGGCAGAAAGGCCATGACGGCGACGGCAACCAGCGCTCCCAGATAGAGATAGGGCTTGCGGCGTCCCAGACGGCACCATGTCTTATCGCTCATTACCCCGACCACGGGCTGCACGAGCATGCCCATCAGCGGCGGCAATATCCAGAAATAACTGAGCGTATGCGGATCGGCGCCGAGCGTTGCGAAGATGCGGCTGATGTTGGCACTCTGCAACGCGTATGCGATCTGTACTCCGAAAAAACCGAAGCTCAGATTCCACATCTGCATAAACGACAAATCAGGTTTTTTCATTTAGGTTTATTAAATTTTTTAGTAATGCGACAAAATGTCAACACAAATTTTAATATAATCCGCCTAATAAACAAATCAAATATTACCAGCTGCCGTATAATCTGGACGAACCGGCAGAAACTAACGCCGAACGGTCGGGCGTTCCGCACATCGCAACAAGGCGGGCGCATTTGCAATTCAGAGGAATTGTGTATATATTTGTGTATGATTAAGTCGTTGCATAGCGAAGGCCGAGGCATAGCGGCCGGATCGTGGGCGATAATTTTCGTCTTCGCACTGCTGCATGCCGCCGTCGCGCTGGTAAGCCGCATGATCGATTATTACGACGACGTGCCGCTCACGGTGCTGACCATAACAATGGTCATCGTCGTGGCCATGCGCCAGAACGTCCGCATAGAGATCATAGCCGTGATGACGCTGGTGGCCACGCTGCTGGGCTTCATCGTGGGAGAGCTGTTGGGCCAGCCGGTAGCCTCGCTGGTAGGCAGCGCTTTCGTCGCACCGGCCATAACGACATTCCTCATAACGACGATGCTGGGCTGGTGCACCCTCGCCGTATCGCGCAACGGCCACCGCTTCAAGAGCTACCGCTCGACGTGGCGGCTGTCGGTGGTCAACATCCTCTCGACGGCCATGTCGATACTGCTGCTCAGAGTGGCCTACGTCGTGATGTTCCGCACGCAGTTCTTTACCGACAGCACCATGGCCGACGCCATAAGACTCACATTCGGCAACGTGCTGGCACTGGCCGTGCTGCTCTGCGGCAATACGCTGCTGGCCATAAAGAGCTATGCGCATTACAACGCCAAGCCGCGCGAGGAGCGCAGCCGCCTATACGGCGTGACGTTCGCCGCCGCGGCGCTGGGCATACCTCTGCTCACGACGGCCGTCGTATATTACGACATACCGATGATGCGCCACAGCCAGACCGACCCGATGCAGTTCGCGCGTCTGTTCGCCGTGGTATTTCTCATCAACATAATAATATACACGCTCTCCTATCTGTTGCAGCACACGATAGCCTCGAAACGCGAGCTGCGCTCGGAGCGCGAACGCAGACACAAGGCGCAATACCAGTATCAGAGGCTCAAACAGCAGATCAACCCCCACTTCCTGTTCAACTCGCTCAACATACTCGACTATCTGGTGCAGGAGCAGCACACCGAGCGTGCGAGCAGCTTCATACGCAAGCTGGCCGAGATATACCGCTACATGCTGCGCACCGAACAGCAGCCGCTCGTAAGGCTCGAAGAGGAGCTCGACTTCGCCGGGATGTATATCGACCTGCTGAAAGAGCGCTTCGTCGACGGGCTGGCGGTCGACAACCGCATCGACCCCTCGCTGCTAAGCGCATACATCGTCCCCTGCTCGCTGCAACTGCTCATCGAGAATGCGACCAAGCACAATATCGTCAGCGCCGAAGAGCCGCTGCGCATAGAGCTCTCGACAAGCGGCCGCACGCTCAGCGTGGTCAACAACCTGCAACCGCGCACCAGCATACACCCCTCGACGGGGCTGGGGCTGGCCAACATCCGCCAGCAGTACGCCGACATTACATCGCGCGAGATCGAGATAACCAAAACCGACTCGCAATTCATCGTAAAACTACCGCTCGTATGACGCTCAGAACAATTATCGTCGAGGACGAGATCCCGGCGCAGATCACACTCAAAAAGATGCTCGACAGATGCTGCGACGACTGCCAGATCGTCGCCACGTTCACGTCGGTCAGAGCCACGGTCAAATGGCTCGAAGAGAACCCGTCGGGCGTCGACGTCATATTCATGGATGTAGAGCTGTCGGACGGCGTATGCTTCGACATATTCAAGCAGACGACGATCGAGGCCAACGTCATCATAACCACCGCATACGAGAGCTATGCCGTCAACGCATTCAAGATCAACAGCGTCGACTACCTGTTGAAGCCTATCGCCGAGCAGGATCTCAAACGCGCATGGGAGCGCTGCCGAAAGTCGGCCGAGGCGCGCAACCCGGCCAGCCTCGAAGCGCTGCTCGACTACTTCACGCAGGCGGCACGCAAGGGGTTCAAGAAACGGTTCATCGTGAAGGTGGGAGAAAAGATCGTCATCATACCCGTCGACCAGATCGCATACTGCTACTCGGAGGACAAGAACACCTATGCCGTGACGCGCAACGCGACGCGGCGTCTGCTCGACTACTCGCTCGACACGGTGCAGGAGATGCTCGACCCGTCGCTCTTTTTCCGCATATCGCGCAGCTACATAGTCTCGATCGATGCCATAGACAACATATCGCGCCACATGGGCACGCGTCTCAAACTGCAACTCACCCCCCGCACCGACGACGAAGTGGTCGTCAGCCGCAGCCGGACCTCCGACTTCTTGGAGTGGCTCGACAACAATTGAGTCTTCGCCATGACAGCGTAGCCGGGAGGCTCGGTCGGGGCGGAGTCGGAGAGTGCGGAACCGGAAATCGGGTTGCGGAACGGATAGGCGGAACCGGAAATCGGGTTGCGGCGCGGATCGGCAGAACCGGCGTGGACGGGCGCCCAGGCGTCCGCAGCAGGCAGACACGGCCATGCGCGCCGGCTCGCCTGCCGGCGTGTGCGCCTGTGCATAAACGCGTAAGCATCATGAATTATTCCTAAAAATAGTGTCGCGGGCAGGTTTCTTTTGGACGATTTTTGTATTTTTCTCAAAATACGACTATCTTTGCCCGCACTATGTCGGCATGTAAACGGATATAAACCATAAATTTCAGATACCGCAAATGAAAAATTTCAGATTCCTCATCCTCGGCATCGCCGCTCTGTTATGCTCGTGCAACGCACAGCGACGCGTCTTGTATCTGCAAGACGTGAAGGACGGAGCCGTCGTAGAAGTGCCTGATAACTATCAGATCCGTATCAAACCCCTCGACCAGCTCACGGTAGTGGTCAACAGCAAGAACCCCGAGCTGGCCGTTCCGTTCAACTCGTCGTCGAGTTACAGCGCGCTGTCGGGCATACCGAGCAGCAGCAGCCTTACCAACAACTCGTTGCAGGTTCTGACAGTCAACGAAGAGGGCATGCTGAACCTGCCGATCATCGGCGCAATAAAGTGCGACGGAATGACTCGCGCCGAGCTTTCGAGAGCCATAGAGCGCAAGATCATCGAAGGGGGTTATATCGCAGACCCCAACGTCAACGTGCGCTTCGCCAACCTCACGGTATCGGTTCTGGGCGAAGTGAACCGCCCGGGACGCTACGAGCTCACGCGCGACAAGCTGACGCTGCTCGACGCGCTGGCCTTGGCGGGCGACATGACCATATACGGTAACCGCGAAAACGTGGCCGTGATACGCGAGTGCGACGGCAAGAACATCGTAACGCTGCTCGACATGCGCTCGAAAGATATCTTCGAGTCGCCATGCTTCTACCTGCAACAGAACGACATAGTAATGATAAGCCCCAACCGCTACAAGGCCGCCACGGCAGAGATCAACCAGAACCGCACATTCTGGCTCTCGATAACCAGCACGGTCATCTCGCTGGCAACGCTCATCGTCACCATAACAAGATAACAGCACAACCGAAACAATGAAAGAGAATAACGTACATAACGAGGAGGAGACGCTGAAAATACGTAAATTCACCTTCCAGGATTTCGTTCAGCTCGTACTTTCGAACTGGTACTGGTTCGCACTGTCGATATTGATATGCTGGCTCTGCGCCGCATTCTACATCCGCCGCACCTCGCCCGTATACCAGCGGTCGGCATCGGTTCTCGTGAAGGACTCGCGCAAGGGTTCGAGCAGCGAAATGACGGCGTTCAGCGATCTTGTGGGCGGCGGCATGCTGCGTCACAGCGTCGACAACGAGCTCTACATATTCAAGTCGCGCCGCCTTATGGAGGAGGTCATCGGCAAGCTCGACCTGACGACGGTATACCAGCAGAAGGGACGCATACAGACAGCCGATCTCTACGGACGCTCGCCGATTCTGGTCAAGTTCATCGATACGGAAAACGACGATCCCATTCGCTTCAAGATCGACATCGTAGACGAGAACCGCGTCGAGCTGTCGGACTTTACCGATAACGAGGACTTCCGCATGACGGCCGCGCCGGGCGATACGGTAGCCACGCCGCTGGGCTCGATCGTCCTGCGCCAGACGCCATACATCTCCAAATTCGTCGGCAAGGATATCTACGTATCTAAGCTGCCGCTCAACGAGACTATCGAAGCGTATCGCAGCAAGCTCAGATGCGAAATCGCCGACAAGCAGGCTTCTGTCATCAACATCTCGATGACCGATGTGGTGCCCAAGCGTGCCGAGGATGTCATCAACGGCATCATCGAGGCCTACAACGTCGATGCGATCAACGACAAGCGCGCCATATCGGACATTACCGAGAAGTTCATCGACGACCGTCTCACGATTCTCGGCCGTGAGCTGAACGAGGCCGACGACAATGTGGCGTCGTTCAAGCAGCACAACAAGATTTACAGCCCCGAGGACGAGGCTTCGATGAGCGCCAACGAGCTGAGCAAGTTCAAGGAGGAGTCGCTCTCGCTCGAAGGCAGCCTCGAAATAGCCAGATACATCCGCGACTTCATCCTCGGCGACTCTTCGCAGCACAGCCTGATCCCGGCCGCAACGGTAGCGTTCAGCGGTGCGACGACCACGCTCGCAACACAGATCGAGGCATACAACGAGCGAGTGCTGACGCGTCAGCGTCTGCTGGCCAACGCCTCGCCCAACAGCCCCGTCATACTCGAACTCGACCATGAAATCGCCGCCATGCGCAGCGCCGTCATGCAGTCGCTCGAACAGCATATAAAGAGCCTGACGCTCAAACTCGACAATATACGCCGCGAGCAGAACATAGCCGACAGACGCATATCGAACTCTCCGGTCAAGGAGAAGGAGCTGCTGTCTATGACGCGCCAGCAGAAGGTCAAGGAGGAGCTCTATATCTACCTTCTGACCAAGCGCGAGGAGAACTCGCTGACGGGTGCCACGGCCGAGAGCAACGCCCGCATCATAGACGTCGCCTACGGCAGCGACCTGCCTATCAGCCCCAACAAGTCGCTGATATATATGATGGCTCTGGTGCTTGGTGTGGCCATTCCGTTCATCGTGCTCTACCTCATGGAGCTGCTCAATACGACGGTGCGCGGCCGCAAGGAGCTGGAAGATACGCTCAGCATACCCTTCCTGGGCGATATCCCGACCTACCACGGCAAGTCGGAGCACGGCATTGCCGTGCGCGCCACGGGTCGCGACGTGCTGTCGGAGTCGTTCCGCATACTGCGCACGAACATGAGCTTCATGAGCATCGACAACGAGCTTAAAGTCATACTCGTTACGTCGTCTACGCCCCACAGCGGCAAGACCTTCGTCTCGACCAACCTCGCCATGACGCTCGCGCATACGGGCAAGAAGGTGCTGCTTATGGACTTCGACCTCAGACGCCGTACCCTCTCCAAGCAGATGGGACACCGCCACGACAAGCGCGGCATAACCGGCTATCTGTCGGGCGCGATCGCCAACCTCGACGATGCGATCTCTAAGACGTCGGTAGACGAGAATTTCGACATGATGTACGCCGGCATCCAGCCGCCCAACCCTGCCGAGATGCTTATGTCGCACCGCGTCGACGCGATGATGAACGAGTTGCGCGCCAAGTACGACTATATCATCCTCGACTCGGTGCCGGCAATGGCTATCGCCGACGCGATGATAATCGACCGTCTGGCCGACCTTACGATATATGTCGTGCGTCAGGGATATCTCGACCGCCGTCAGCTGCCCGACATCGAAGACCTCTACCGTCATAAGAAGTTCCACAATATGTGCATCGTGCTCAACGGCGTAGTACAGGGCAAGCGTACATACGGTTACGGCTACGGATATGGCTATGGATACGGTTACGGCTACGGATATTACTGCGACGACGACTCGCAGCCCAAGTGGAAGAAGCGCTGGAAGAAGTTCAAGCGTCTTTTCAAGAATCGTAAATAACGCAGAGTCATGGCAAGCAAAGGATTGACCATAGCCGTCGACTTCGACGGCACGTGCGTCGAGCACGAGTATCCCCACACGGGTAACGACGCCGAGGGTGCGGTCGAGGTGTTGCGCGAGCTGGTCGGCAACGACTGCCGCCTGATCCTCTACACGATGCGCTCGGGAGCACTGCTGGCCAAGGCCGAACAGTGGTTCAAGGATCGCAAGATACCGCTCTTCGCCGTCAACGCCAACCCCGAGCAGCGCTCGTGGACCGAATCGCCGAAGGTCAACGCCGACCTCTATATCGACGACTCGGCTTTGGGATGCCCCCTGCGCTTCGTCGACGGCGTGAGACGTCCCGTGGTCGACTGGGCGCGCGTCCGACGCCAACTCGTTCTCGACGGCATACTCGACTGATGCGGCGGCTGTCCCGGCTGTCCCGGCTGTCCCGGCTGACGAAAACGCCACGACCCGCATCGACGGCAATCATATGCAGATCTACCCTACTCCGCTCCGGCATCGCGCCGAAGCGGAGTTTTCGTTTCGGGGCAGACGGCAGCTCCCCTCTTTCCTGCGGCAATACTACCGCACCCGTCAGCGGCAACGCGCCTGCAAACGATCGATGTCCCGAAACGACTCAGCCGAAGATAACGCTTCCCGCTATATGAACCGTCCGCTCCCTACCCGAATAGGCCGCCGCGGGTTGAAAGAACCGGTATCCATACTCCGGCAGCCGACCCGCCGACAATCCGATAACGAGCTGCACCCCGATACGCGAACGAGCCGCCGCGCGTTGAAAAAAAACCGGTCTCTCCGACTGCGGAGATAATATCCTACCGATCCGGGAAAGGCCGCAAGCCGCTCCGAATACGAACCACTATCCTAAATCGAGCCGCTCCTCGCTCCGAAAACACCCCGTCCCACGCACTGCGACAGTCTCTCCACACCCGCGAACACTTCCTCCGACATCCAGCATAGAATCCCACACGCACGCAGCACGCAATTTTACGGCTGAATTATGATTATTGGAGTAAAAAAGCTACCTTTGCAAGGTATATGCCCGCAAGTTTCTGGGCGTATGATTTACGATGCTTGAAAAGTTAGCAAAACAGACTGCAATATACGGCATAAGCACGATCGTGGTCAGGTTTCTGAACTACCTGCTTACGCCATACTACACGCGCATATTCGACGAGGGTACATACGGTATCGTCACGGATGTCTATGCGTTGATACCCTTCGCCCTCGTGTTGTTGTCGATGGGCATGGAGTCGAGCTATTTCCGCTTCACGACGCGTGCCGAGGAGGCCGGCGGCGATGTCGCACGCAACAAGCGCAAGGTATTCGCCACGACGTGGGGCGTAACGTCGCTCGCGGCCGTCGTATTCTGCATGGGCGTAGTCGCTTTCCGCGTGCCTCTGTCGGCAGCCATGGGTGCGGCATACGAAGCTCACACCGAGTACATATCTCTGGTTGCCTTGATCGTGCTGTTGGACGTATGGTCGATAATACCGTTCTCGCGCCTCAGGGAGCAGGGTCGCGCCATGACCTTCGTCGCGTTCAAGGCGGTCAACGTCTTTCTGAACGTCGCGCTGGCCATAGCCTTCGGTCTGGCAGGGCTCTACTCGACCGACTTCGGCGTAGGCTGGGTCTTCATGGCCAACCTCGCGGCAAGCGCCGCCACGCTGCTGCTGGTGCTGACGACCACCGACCGCACGCTGCCGATAATCGACCGACGGCTGCTGGCCAAGATCTTCGTATACTCGCTGCCGCTTCTGATAAGCGGCCTTGCCGGTACGGCCAACGAGTTCATCGACCGGCAGATGATAAAATATCTCGCCCCGGGCGGCGAGGCTGCCGCCATGGCCGAGTTAGGCGTCTACGGCGCTATCGTAAAGATAGCCGTCGTGATGACCCTCTTCACGCAGATGTACCGTCTGGCGGCCGAACCATTCTTTCTGTCGAGCTTCAAGAAGAGCGACTTCGTCGAGGCCAATGCCGCGGCGATGAAATACTTCGTCATGGCCTCGGCCGTTATATTCACGGGCATAGTGCTGTTCAAGGATATGTTCGCGCTGATCGTGGGCGAGCGGTTCCGTCAGGGCATCGGCATACTGCCGCTGGTGCTGGCGGCCAACGTGCTGAGCGGAATATGGCTCAACCTGTCGTTCTGGTACAAGCGCGAGGAGAAGACGCGCTACGCCGCCTACATAACCTTTCTGGGGCTGGGCATAACGCTGGCGCTCAGCTTTCTGCTGGTACCGCGCTGGGGTTATCGCGGTGCGGCGTGGGTACGCCTCGCGGCCGAGGCGGCTATGGTCGTTTGGAGCTACATCCTCTGCCGCCGCCACTACCCCATACCTTACGATCTCGGACGCATGGGCGAGTATGCGCTCATCACGGCGGCGATCTACGGCATCAGCCACGCGGCCGGCATGCGGCTCGTACCGGCTGCGGCGATCGGGGCCAACTGTCTGTTGTTCGCAGCGATGCTGGCCTATATGGTGCGTCGCGAAAAGATAGATGTCAAAGGGCTTTTGAGAGCCGTAATACACAGAGGCAGAGTATGAGATTCGCCGACATAGCTGGACAGGAGGAGTTGAAGCGGCATCTTACGGGCAGCGTCGACCGCGGCCGCATAAGCCATGCGCAGCTCTTTTCGGGCGAGGCGGGCTACGGCACACTGCCGCTGGCGGTGGCCTACGCGCAATATGTCTGCTGCCCCAATCGTGCGGGCGGCGATTCGTGCGGCGTATGTCCGTCGTGCCGTCAGATAGAGGATATGGCGCACCCCGACGTGCACATGGTATTTCCCGTCAACAAGCGCGACAAGAAGGCGGGCGAGGCTGTGCTGAGCGACTCGTGTCTGGGCAGGTGGCGCGAGCTGTGGCACGAGAGCGGCGGTTACTTCTCGCCGCAGCAGTGGTTCGACAGGCTCGATCTGGGCAAGACGATGAAGGGTCTGATAACGGCCAAGGAGTCGGACGAGATCATCCGCAAGCTGTCGTTCAAGAGCTTTTCGTCGGAGTACAAGATCATGATAATATGGCTGCCAGAGCTGATGAACGGCGACGCGGCCAACAAGATATTGAAGATATTGGAGGAGCCGTGGGACAAGACGCTCTTCCTGCTGGTTGCCGAGCGGGCAGACCTGCTTCTGCCGACGATCATATCGCGCACGCAGCAGGTCACGGTAGGCCGCATCGCCACCGAAAGGCTCGAACGCGCCGCCGTCGAGGGCGGCATCGCGGATGTCGCGGCCGCGCACAACATGGCGCGTCTTGCGGGCGGCGATCTGTTGGAGCTGCGAAATCTCATGCGCGGCGAGACGGATGCGCTGCGCCGGGAGTGCTTCGAGCTCTTCTGCCGGCTGATGCGCCTGAGCTACAACGACAAGCATCTCGACCTGATGTCGTGGGCCGACGACGTGTCGGAGCTTACGCGCGAGGGGCAGCGTGCATTCCTGAACAATGCCGCACGGCTTTTGAGAGAGAGTTACATGATCCACGCCGGTGCCGCGAGCATCAGCTATCTGTGGGGCGAGGAGGCCGACTTCTGCCGGAAATTCGCACCCTACATAGGCAATTCCAACATAGAGTTTCTCGTTGGGGAGATAGAACGTGCTCTGGCACAGATCACGCAGAACGGATCGCCGCGCATAGTGTTCACGCACTTCGCGCTGGCGGTCAGCAAGACGATAAACAGATTGTAGATGACCCGAAGCGAAGGACATACCGTTGCCGTGCTGATGTTCGGCTCCGATGCTCCCGAGGCCGAGAGCCTCGTGGACCGCGCCGTTGCTGCCGTGGGATTGTTCGTCGGCTCCGTCGAGCGCATATCGGCGGCCTACCGCAGCGCCGCCTACGGTTTCAGCTCGGAGCGCGAGTTCGTCAACCGCACGGCCGTGATACAGACGACGCTTGCGGCCGAAACGCTCCTGCGCCGCATCAACCTCATAGAGGAGCTCATGGGGCGCGACAGGGATGTCGAGCGGCAGCAGCAGCTCGCCACGGGCGAGAGATACGCCTCGCGGCCTATCGACATAGACATAATATTCTTCGGCGACGAGACGATCTCGACCGAACGTCTTACCGTGCCGTATCACTATCTCGACCGGCGCGAGTATGCCCTGCGCCCTCTGGCCGAGGTCGCCGGCGACTACCGCCACCCCGCGCTGGGGCTTACCCCGAGGGAAATGCTCGCCGCACTGACAGGCGAAGAAAAGGTGTATGAATAGACTGAAAATGAACGCATACAGATACATATCGTGCATGACGGCCGCAGCCGCGGCCATAGCGCTGCTCTCGACCTCGTGTTTCAAGAAGGAGTCGTACGACACCCTCTTCCGCATCGCCGTATATAACCAGAACGTATCGGGCGAGCCGCTTACGCGAGCCACCGACTTGGAGTCGTATGCCTTCTACGTCGACACCAACTTGTGGCGCATCGCCTCGTGGGAGGATGCGCTGGCGCATGTCATAACCGACAAGCGCAACCCCTCGGTCAGGCTGTCGGTGCCCGATGTCGTCGGGGTGTTCGACGCCGAAGCGGACTTTCAGGTCGCACTGCCGCTCACGGCGCCCTTGTCGATGCTGGTAGTGGTCGACAAGGCCAATTCGATGTATGCCTACCGCAAGTACGAGTCGCCGATCAATCTGCCCGAGATATTCGCGCAGCTGCACATGTACGCATGGCGCAAGACATATAACGCAAACGGCTGGCGCATAGTCAACCCGCTGCCCAACGTCGAGCGTCCGCCGCTGGCGCCCGCAGAGCCCGACCAACCGGAAACGCCCGAGGAGCCTGGCGACCCCGAAACGCCCGAGACACCCGACAAGCCGGAAACGCCCGAGATGCCGGACGAACCCGAAACGCCCGCGGGCATTTAATCCGAAAGAGCAATGAAACGAAGTATAGCAGATCATATAACCGCATCGCTCACGGCACTCCTCATGTTGCTGTTCGTGGGGAGCCTGTTTACCAAGTGCGCCTCGACGATGACGCCCACCGGCGGTCCGAAGGATACGCTGCCGCCCGTGATCGTGGCCATGGAGCCCGACAACTTTTCCACGGGGTTCCGCACGCTGAACCCTCCGAAAATCTATATCGAGTTCGACGAATACGTCCAGATCAAGGACCAGCAGAAGGAGTTCTACACCTCGCCGGCGATGAAGAAGAAGCCCACGCTGACGCGTCGCGGCCGCGGCATCGTCGTCACGATCAAGGATACGCTGCTCGAAAACACGACCTACGCCCTCAACTTCGGCTCGGCCATACAGGACAACAACGAGTCCAACCCGCTGCACTCGATGCGCTACGTATTCTCGACGGGCGATGAGATCGACTCGATGTACATGTCGGGCTATACGGCCGACTCGTACAAGGCCGACTCGGTGGGCAAGACCTTCATCTGGTTCTTCCCGGCCGACTCGGTGCCCCGTCCCGTCGAATACGACTCGACCATGTTCAATCACCAGCCGGCCGTCATAGCACGCGCCGAGAACAACGGCATATTCATCGCCCAGAACCTCAAACCGATACCTTATCGTGTCTACGCATTCGAGGATACCAACAACAACATGGAGTACGAGCCCTCGGTCGACCGCATAGGCTTCATCGACAGCGTGTACAACCCTGCCCACATGCCCGAGTTCTCGATATGGTTCGACTCGCTGAGGCAATACCCCTCGGCCGACCCGCAGCTCTATTTCCGCATGTTTACCGACCGTCGGTTCACGCGGCAGACGCTGTCGCAGTCCGAGCGCCCGAAGCAGCATATGGCCATGCTCTACTTCGGCTCGCCCGACCCGGAGATCGTATCTATCGACTTCGACTCGATACCCTCCGAGCGCGTCATCGTAGAGCCGCAGACACGCGGCCGCGATACGCTGGCGCTGTGGTTCGACATGCCTGCCGACCAGCTGCCCGACACGATCAAGGGTTCGATCACATATTTCAAGCACGACTCGATCAACAATCTGGTCGAGACGAAGGATCCGTTGAAGCTGTTCTGGAAGAAGATCGAGACCAAAGAGGAGGAGAAGGAGCGCGAACGCCTCGAAAAGGAGCGCGAGAAGGCGTTGAAGAACGGCGAGGAGTGGGTCGAGCCCGAGAAGCCCAACCCCTTCGCCCACAAGCTCGCGGCCAAGGCCGAGATCAACCCCGAACGGCATCTCGACATGACGCTCGACTATCCGCTGGTCGCATTCGACACGCTGTCGGTGGAGCTGACATCGAAAAGCGCGAACGCACCCCAGCCCCGCACGCGCCGCGTGGGCTTCGTGCGCGACACGCTCGACAGCAGGCGGTGGAGCATCCGCTCCGACTGGACGCTGGGCGACGAGTATACGCTGACGATCCCCGCCGGAGCCATGCGCAACGTGGCCGGCGAGAGCAACGACACCATAGTCGGTCATTACACGGTGGCCGATCCCGACAAGTTCGCCACGATCAAACTGCACGTGCGCGCCTCTAATCCCGACATGCGCTACATAATCCAGCTGACCAACTCGGCGGGCAAGGTGCAGCAGGAGCTGCGCGACGTGGTCACGGGCGAGTATCTGTTCCGCTTCGTCGAGGTGGGCGATGTCATGGTGCGCATCGTCGAGGATGCCAACGGCAACGGAGAGTGGGATACGGGCGACATGGTGGCCATGCGTCAGCCCGAGCGCACCGAGATATACAAGAACGGCAACGGCGAGGAGCTCTTCACGACCAAGGCCAACTGGGAGTTCGAGCTGGACATAGACATGGACGAGGTGTTCCGCCCCGTGACCATGCAGTCTATAATGCAAATGCTCGAAGACCGCGAGACGGCGCGGCTGAAAAAACTCGCCGAGGAGCAGGCCAAGAAGCGCAAGGAGCAGGAGCAGTCGGGCAATCACGGACACGACAGCCAGCAGTCGACCGGTCTGGGCTTCGGAGGCATGGGAGGCCTCGGCGGCAACGTGCGCACCGGCATTCAGAATATGGGACGATAAACAGAGCGATGATGAGACTCAGAAACATATTGATCTGCCTGACCGCGGCACTCGGCGCAGGGCTCTCCGACGCCGGAGCGCAGCACACGCTGACGGCGGTGGCCGGCACGGGCATATCGACGGCGCGCTTCTACCCCGACGAGGAGACACGCACGCTGTGGGGCGCGCACGACATAGGCGTATCGTGGCGCTATTACAGCCCCACGCCGCGCTTCGTAGGCGCTATGGGCGCCGATCTGGAATACATACGCCGCGGGTTCTCGCTGGGCTATACCTACACCACCGAGATCGTCGACGACAAGGAGATCCGCAACTACGAATACTATACGCGCCGCATCAATACGCTCATGCTGCCCCTTGTCTGGCAGCCGCACTTCTACATGGCGCGCAACCACCTGCGCTTCTATATCGAAGCCGCCGTATTCTTCTCCTACAACATGTCGTCGACATACGTCTACGACGACAACCCCTCGAAGGGCGGCGGCGACTACCCCTACAAGAGCGTGCGCGACAACCGCCTGGGCTACGGTCTGGCGGGCGGCGCGGGCTTCTCGCTGCTGTTCGGGCAGGTGGAGTTCGGCCTGAGGGCGCGTTACTGGTTCGGATACTCCGACCTGCTGAAAAACCGCAACAAGTATTACGACTCTGCCACCGACGGGCAGGAGAACCCGTTCTACTACTCGCCGCTGCGCTCGCCGCTCGACAACATCACGCTGTCGATAACGCTCGGCTGGCGCTTCAACAAGGGCGGCTTCGACTCATGGAACGTCAAACGCGAGAAGCGCAGCCGCTCCCGCGAGGTATTCAAATACAGCCTTGACTGATAAAATTTAAGAAATTATGGATAATACGAGACAACAGAAGATAGCCCGCCAGATCCAGCGCGACGTGGCCGAGATACTGCAAAAGGATGCGGCCGATCTGGTGCGCGGCTCGCTCGTCACGGTTACCGCGGTGCGCATATCGCCCGATCTGGCCTACTCGAAGATATATGTCAGCGTCTTTCCCTTCGACAGAAAGGATCAGGTGCTCGCCGCTCTGGGCGACAAGACATGGATGATTCGCAAGCTGCTGGGGGCGCGCATACGCAACCAGTTGAAGATAGTCCCCGAGATCGAGTTTTTCCTCGACGACTCGTTGGAATACATCGACAACATCGACCAGCTTCTGCACGGGCAGAAGCGTGATTGAAACGGTCGCAACCTGCCTTTGGAGCCATGTTGTGGTCGAAGTTCGCAAGGCGTTACCTGCTGTCGCCCAAGTCGCATTCGGTAATTAACATCATCGCCTCGATAAGCGTACTGTCCGTCGCTGCACCCGTAGCGGCCATGATAGTTCTGCTGTCGATCTTCAACGGGCTGGAACAGACCGTCGAGCGGATGTATTCGTCGTTCGACGCCGATGTCGTGATAACGCCCTCGCGCGGGCAGACCTTCGCCATGCCGCACGACGCCGTCACTCGGCTCGAAGCCGTCGAGGGCGTCGAGGCCGCAGCGCCGTACCTCGAACAGATGGTCGTCGTCTCGGCATCAGGACGCCGCACGACGGTCACGCTCCGCGGAGTCGACTCGACCTACATATCGGTCGCGCCGCTGGACGAGTATATGGTACGCGGCGAGTACCGCCTGCTCGGGGAGCGCGACACGGCCACCATGCGCCGGCGCGACGTGCTGGTCGCCGGCTACGGCGTTGCGGCCGAGCTGGGCATGCCGCGTCTGGACGGCGACGTGGAGCTGTATGCAGTCAACCGCCGCCAGTTCTCGTCGCTGCTGCCGACCGCCGGCATATCGCGCCTGCGGGCCGCGCTCGGCGGTGTATTCATGGTCAACGCCGACATCGACCGCCGATACGTGCTGTGCGACCTCGACGCCGCACGCCGCCTGCTCAACTACCCCGGCCGCATCTCGCACATGGCGCTGCGTCTTGGCGCGGGAGCCGACCGGGAGCGTGTCCGCAGCCGGGTCGAGACGATCTTCGGCGAGGGATACGACATCAGAACGCGCGACCAGAAGAACGACTCGCTCCTGAGGATCATGGCCTACGAGAAGCGGTCGATCTTCATCATAGCCTTCATGGTCACACTCGTGGCGGCCTTCTCGCTCGTAGGGGCCGTCGTGATGCTGCTGACCGACAAACGGCGCGATATGGCCACGCTGCGTGCACTGGGCATGACCCGCCGCTACGTAAGCCGCATATTCGTGGGCGAGGGCATGCTCATAACGCTCGCGGGCGGCGGCGCAGGCATCCTCGCAGGGCTGGCGCTGTGCTGGGCGCAACGGCGTTACGATCTTGTGGCGATCCCCGGCGCCACGACCGTGGGCAGCTATCCGGTCAGCATCGAATGGGCGGACGTGGCAGCTACTGCCGCCGCCGTGGTTGTCGTCGGATATGTCGTCTCGCGACTTACGGTCGCGAGCGTAATGAAACGAAAGAGCCGATTATGAAACGATTTTTACGAAATATCTGCCTCGCGTGCCTCGTCCTTGCGGCCGCGACGGCATGCGACAGGCCGAAGGATATCCCCAACAGCCGCCTTATGAACATCTTCCACGACGCATTTCTGGCGAATGCCTATCTGCGCGAGATGCGCATCGATGCCGATTCGTTGGAGCTGTACGAACCTATCTTCCGACGTTACGGCTATACGATCGACGATGTACGCTACACGTTGGAGCGCTACTCCGAGCGCAAGAGTTCGCGTCTGAGCGACCTGATCGCCGTGGTGGGCGACCGTCTCGCGGCCGAGGCCTCGGCCGAGGCGTATAAGGTCATGATCCTCGATACGATCGACAACGTGGCTCAGCGCGCCTTTACGCGCACCATATACGCCGATTCGCTTATACGTGCCACACGCATGCGCGACACGACGCTGTTGCAGATTACCGTCGAAGACATCCTGCCGGGCGAGTATACCGTATCGTTCGACTACATGATCGACTCTCTGGACAAGAACCGCATATCGCGCGCCGAGCTGTGGCTCGAACGCGACGACTCGATCCAGACGTCGCGCTACACGACAGTACTCTACCGCTATCGCAACGAGAGTTTCACGCGCAAGATGACGGTCGATTCGACGCACCGCCGGCTGCGTCTGAACCTATACCACCACATGCGCTACGACAAGCGCGACGTACCCCACATCACGGTGCGCGACTTGAAGGTAGTGCGCGTGCTGCCCAAGGCCGAGGCGGTCGACAGCCTCTACCGCGAGCAGTTGGGCATACGCATTTTCAATCCACGATTCATGATCGATAAATATGACGCGCAAGATAGCATCGCATTACCTGTCGAGCCGCAAGGGGCTGATTAGAAACGCTCTGGTCGAGGTCGCCGACGACGGCGAGATACTGTCCCTCGGCACGGCTGAAAATATCGATTCGCTCTGCGGAGTAGAGTTCTACTCGGGCATATTGTGCCCGGGTTGGGTCAACGCCCACTGCCACCTCGAACTGTCGTATCTTCGCGGCGCGATAGCCGAGGGCACGGGCTTCGCAGGCTTCGCTCGCGAGATAGGCCGCACGCGCGGCGGCTTTACCCCCTCGCAGCGCCTCGCAGCGGCCGAGGCTGCCGATGCCGCCATGCGGGCGGAGGGTGTCGCAGCCGTGGGCGATGTGGCCAACGACGCTCTTATAATGCCCGTCAAGGCACGATCGGCGATACGCTACCGCACCTTTGCCGAGGCATTCGGCCTTACGACCGACTCCACGGATTCGCTCGGCGAGCTGCTGCGCTATCCGTCGGCCTCGCCCACGCCACACTCGACATATTCGTTGCAGGATGCGCTCTTTCGCCGGATATGCTCCGCGGGCGATGCTCCGCTGTCGATACACTTCTTGGAGTCGGCCGACGAAAAGGCGCTCTACTCGGGATGCGGCTCTCTGGCCGAGTGGTACGGGCGCATGGGCTGGCAGTGCGACTTTCTCGGCTACGGCAGCCCTGCGGCGCGCATAGCCGCCTGCGTACCGCCGCAGCGGCAGGTGCTGCTGGTGCACGGCTGCTTTGCGCAAAGAGAGGACATAGAGATGCTCGACCGCCACTTCGACCGGCCGCCCTTCTGGGTGTTGTGCCCCGAATCCAACCGATACATATCGCGTCTCATGCCGCCCGTCGATCTGCTGCGCGAGGCCGGCTGCCGAATATGTCTGGGCACCGACTCTCCGGCTTCGGCCACGACGCTGTCTATGGTCGAACAGATGCGCCTTCTGGGCGACGTGCCGCTCGAAGAGATGCTTCTGTGGGCTACGTGGAACGGCGCCTGCGCTCTGGGCATGGAGGATGATCTGGGCTCGATCGAGCCGGGCAAGCATCCGGGAATCGTGCTTTTGGAGGGCGTCGACATGAATGCCATGAAGATCGGCGGCGACACGCGCGCGCGCCGGCTGGTGTAGTCCTGCCCGACCGGTGTCTCACGATCCGCGCCCGCAGGAGAGACATAGGCCCGCCGCGGCTAAAACACCTCCTGCAAGACCCTTATCGACTCTACCGCCCGAATGGCTTCGAGGTGGTAGGCGTAATATGCTATCATCGATTCGAGAAAGGCTACGCGCCTGGTGCGGTTGAGTCCGATCTCGCCCAAGTACCTTACGTCGCACTCCAACATGTCGTGCAGTATCGAGGCGTTCTCGGGCGACATCGAGAACTCGCGCGGCGGCTCGGCGCCGACGAAGCGGCCGTCGCGTATGTCGAGCCATGCCCCGGTCGAGTAGTCGTTGTCGGGCGAGAAGCCCAAAGGGCGGCTCAGATTGGCCAGAAACCATAGGTGGAAGTTGGCCACACCCTCCTCCACGGCATCGAGCGCCGCGACCGACCCCCATACGAAATCGAACAGCGAGCCGTTAGGCTCCGACTCCTTGACAAGGCGGTACAGCGTCTCGGCCATGAACAGCGCCATGGTCGACTTGCGCACGTCGAAGGGTATAGACTGCAACACGATGCCGCTGTGTACATCCTTCATGCGGTGCATCGACATCCGCGACGAGACGAACCCTTCGAACTCCAATGCGAACATGGGCTGCATGAGCGCCATGCGCGAGCCTCGCGATGCCGTCCGCACCCCCTGAACCATATAGCTCTGACGGCCGCCCGTGTCGGTAAGCATGTGCACTATAAGCCCCTTTTCGCCGTATTTGAGCGTATTGAGCACGATGCCGCGCGCCTTGTAGCTCTTCATCGGCATGCCGGCGCGGCGTTGTCCGCAGCGGGCTCGCGCCAGCGGCCGTCGGCCTTTATCAACTCTATGAGCCGGTCGATAGCCTCCGTTTGCGGTATGTTGCGCTCGACGATCGCGCCGGCGCGGTAGAGCGTTATGTGGTCGGGCGCCGCACCGACATATCCGTAGTCGGCGTCGGCCATCTCGCCCGGACCGTTTACGATGCAGCCCATGACGCCTATCTTCACATCCGGCAGGTGCGAGGTGCGCCGTTTTATCTGCGCCAGCGTCGACTGTATGTCGTAGAGCGTGCGGCCGCAGCTGGGACAGGCTATGTACTCCGTGCGCGAGAAGCGCACACGCGCCGCCTGCAATATCATAAGCTCGATATCGCGCACCGTCGCAGGATCGAGTTGCGGCGCGTCGATCCAGACTCCGTCGGCCAGACCGTCGAGCAGCGGCAGACCCATGTCGGCCGCGGCGCACAGAGCCACCTGGGCGGCATCCGCCTGCATATATCGGCGGCGTATTACGGCCGGCTGCGAGGGGTCGAGGTCGAGCAGCGCGGCGCGCCATTCGGCCGTGGGGTTGCCGCTCACGGCCTCGACCACGGCATAACGGTCGTCTATCTGCTCGTGCGTTATCGGTATGCCCGCCTCGCACCGTCGGCGGTATCGTGCGGGAGAGTAACGCTCGGGGTGCCGCACCTCGAAATGTCCCTCGCGCGCGGCGAAGTACCCGACCAGAGCACGCGCCACAGGCACCTCGCACTCGGGGTCCTCCGTCAGCGACACGCGCACCGTATCGCCTATGCCGTCGGCCAGCAGCGCGCCTATTCCCACTGCGCTCTTTATGCGACCCTCGATGCCGTCGCCCGCCTCCGTCACACCCAGATGCAGCGGGTATGTCATGCCCTCGCGCTCCATAGCCTCGACCAGAAGCCTGTACGCATGCACCATGACGCGGGTGTTGCTCGACTTCATCGAGACCACCACGCTGTCGAAGTCCAACTCGCGGCACTGCCTGAGAAACTCCATTGCCGATTCGACCATGCCCTCGGGCGTATCGCCGTAGCGGTCGACCATGCGCCGCGAGAGCGAGCCGTGGTTGACGCCTATGCGCAGCGCCGTGCCGCGGCGCCTGCATATCTCCACCAGACGCTCCAACTGTCCCGAGTCGTTGCGGAAATTACCCGGGTTGATACGCACCTTGTCGACCGACTCGGCCGCTATCATCGCCACGTCGGGCGTGAAGTGTATGTCGGCCACTATGGCCGTCGGATAGCCGTGGGCGCGCACCGCCGCGGTTATGTCTGCCAGCGCCCGCCCCTCGCGCGCGCCCTGAGCCGTGAGACGCACTATCGGCGCGCCGGCATCGGCTATGCGCTCGATCTGCGCCACGGAGGCCGCGACATCGGCCGTCGGCGTGTTGGTCATCGACTGTACGGCTATCGGATGATCCGAGCCGATCGTGCAGCATCCTATCGCGACACTGTGGGCGTACCGCCTGCGAAAGCCGTCGAGATTTATCATATCGTTCAAAGTTTTATGAATATACGTTTTTTATACAGCGGCCACGTAACCGCCCAGCAGAGCGCGACGAGCGACAGTGCGGCCAGCAGCGACCCGATACGGGGAGTGGTCGCCGCGGCGAGCATCTCCCACCAGCGCGCGTAGGGCGAAACGAGCGCGTCGTGCGCCCCGTTCCATACGCGCATCTGTGCCACGATCTTCACGATAAGTGTCGAGAGCACGTATGCGAAGAGGGCATTGGAGCCGAATACACGGAAGATGTTCCCTACCCTGCCCGCGCCTTCGTCGCGGTCGGTCAGCCGGGATACCCAATACCACAACACCGCCGCTATGCCGCAGGTGTAGAGCGCGTACGAGGCCGACCATATGGGTTTGTTTATCGGAATCGCGCCGTTGAGCGCCAGCGCCGCGACTATCGCCGTACCTCCCCACGCGGCCATGCGCAGGCGGCCGTCGCTGCCGCCGGCCATACACATCGCAGCAAGATATCCGAGCATTACGTTTACCGTGGCGGTCATCGTCCCCGCCAGACCTTCGGGGTCGAATGCCACCCTCGCACCCGCGGCGTCGCGATAGCCGTGATATAGGTGGCTTTCGCCCAATATGGCATTGTCGAGCGCAGAGCCGAAGTAACCCTCCAACGTCGCATCGCCCAGCGCATAGACCAGGGTCTGGTATGCCGCGGCGAGCAGCAGTGCGGCCAGAGCTATGCGGCGCCCTGAACGCAGGCCGAGACACAGCAGAGCCCCTATCGAGTAGCAGAGCGCTATGCGCGGCAGCACGCCCATTATGCGCACGTCGTGCCACGACGACCACTCGCCGGCAATGAAGTCGTAGTATGGGAACTTGGAGATTGCGATGCCGACGATCCATATCGCCGCACCGCGCCGCAGGATCCTGGCCGCCGTCCGGCGCGTCAGCCGCCAGTCGTAACGGCGAAAGGCGAAGCGTATCGAGGCGCCGACTATGAACAGGAAGAAGGGAAATACCAGATCGGTCGGCGTGCACCCGTCCCACGCGCTGTGCGACAGACAACCGAACACGCTGCTCCAACTGCCGGGGTTGTTGACCAGAATCATCATGGCGACGGTGGCACCGCGCAGTATATCGAGCGAGGGCAGGCGGCCGAAGTGTGTCGTGGTTGCGTCGGGCATGGTCTCTGAATTTATCCGTTACGAGTGCAAAGATAGCTTTTTTGCTCCAATCGCAGAGGATTCGCCGGCACTAAAAAGCCCGCCGGGCGATTCCCGGCGGGCTTTTTCGGCGCATGTCGCCGCGAGGGCTATTTGCGCTTTTTATCCAGCGCCTCCTCGACCTTATCCTTCGCCAGAGGCTTGACGCAGAAGAACCAGTCGTAGCACTGCATGCCCGACTCGGTATCGCGCATGGCCTCGTCGGCGCCTGCGGCCGTCTTCGAGGCCGGCACGATGATATCGTCGCCCGGACGCCAGTCGGCCGGCAGCGCGATATCGAAGTTGTCGATCGTCTGCAAGGCTATCAGCACGCGGCGTATCTCGTCGAAGTTGCGGCCGAGAGCCAGCGGATAGTAGATTATAGCACGTATGGTATCCTCGGGATCGATGAAAAAGACCGCCCTGACGGCCGCCGTCGTGCTCTCGCCGGGCTGCACCATGCCGTAGAGACGCGCCGTCTGCATCGTCGAGTCGGCGATCAGCGGGAAGCGGATGTCGACATTCTTGAATCCCTTGAATTGGATCTTGTCGCGTATGGTGCGCAACCACGCTATATGGCTGTTGAGACTGCCGATCGAGAGTCCTACCAGACGGCAGTTCAGGCGGCGGAACTCCTCGTCCATGCGGCCGAAGAGGACGAACTCCGACGTGCATATCGGCGTGAAGTCCGAAGGGTGGCTGAACAGTATCTTCCACTGTCCTTTGAAGTCGTGCGGGAAATCGATCTCGCCCTGAGTCGATACGGCCTTGAAAGCCGGCGCCTTGTCGCCTATGCGCGGCATCGAATAAGTTGTTTCGGTATCCATGATTCGTAAGTTTATGTGATACCCTCAACGATGCAAAAGTGATGCAGCGGAGAGGCTGCCGCGGTTTTATTTTCGTGGAGCCCGGAAGAAAAGGTCGTCAGCCGCGCGACAGAATGCCGCGCGTTATCCGGTATCGCATGCCGATCAGACGGCGCGACTGCGAGGGTCGGTGCACCAGACATAGCAGCAGCGTGGCCGCCCACTTGACCGCCTCGCCCGCGAACAGCCACGCCACACGACCGTGGAGCTCGGCGCGGCGGCGCTGGCTGCGGCCGGTGTTGTAGCACAGACGGTCGAAATACTCCGCCGTCAGCTTCTCGGGCGGTATTATATGGTACATGACGGCACGCGGAGTGTAGTAGCAGCGCTGGCCTGCGGCCGACAGCCGCTCGAACAGGTCGCTCTCCTCGCCGCCCGTGAGCGTAGCGCCCTTGCGGCCGAGCGAGGTGTCGAACATGCCGTAACGCTCGACCGTCTGCCGTCTGAGCGCCATATTGCCGCCGCCGGGTATGCGGCCGCGGGGGAACAGACGCACCCGGTCGCCGAAGTACATGGGGTTGGCTATGGGGCGCTCGGTAAGCCGCGACATCCAGCGCGGCCGGCCGGTCTCGTACTCGGCGATGATGACTCCGCCGGCCGAGGCGGCGTCGGGTCGTGAGTCGAACAGATCGATATAGGCCGCGACGAAATCCTCGCATATGCGTTCGTCGTCGTCGATAATGGCGATGTACTCCCCTCGCGACGAGGCTATTCCGCAGTTACGAGCATAGGAAAGCCCCTGCTGCGGCTCGTGTACCAGCCGAAGCGATATTTCGGGGTGGCCGGCGGCGAATGCCTCGACGGCCTCGGACGTGTCGTCCGAGGAGTTGTTGTCGACGACCACGCACTCCCACGACGATGCCGGAGCGCTCTGCGCCGCGACCGATCCGAGCGTAGTCATCAGACGACGGCTGCGGTTATAAGTAGCGATTATCAACGAAAGACGAATCATAATGCAAAGTTATGATTTTATTCGATCTCCGAGCACCGGATAGGATATAATTATCGAATGAGACAAATATATCTACCGATGTTATAACGAGGCCTTTCCCGAAAAATTTGGCTTTGCATGCGTCTTGCGTTATCTTTGCCGCATGAATACACGACTCGTAATATTCGATCTCGACGGAACGCTGCTCGACACGATCGACGATCTGGCCTCGGCCGTCGACCATGTGCTTGCCGTCGAATCTCTGCCGCGCCACACCCGCGAGGAGTATCGCATGATGGTGGGCGGCGGCATCCGCAAACTTATCTTCCGCGCGCTGCCCGAGACCATGCGCAGCGACGCCTTCATCGACAAGTGCCTCAGCCGATTCGTCGACTACTACTCGGACAATATCGACCGTCTGACGCATCCCTACCCGGGCATCGGACGCGTTCTGTCCCAGCTCGAATCGCACGGCATCGCCATGGCCGTGGCCTCGAACAAGTTCCAGCGCGGCACCGAACGGCTCGTCGGGAGATTCTTTCCGAACGTGCGCTTCGTCGCGGTGGCCGGCAACTGCGACGGGCGGCCGCTCAAACCCGATCCGGCCGTGGTCGATCGGATAATCGCTGCGGCGGGCGTCGAGCGCTGCCAGACGGTCATGGCGGGCGACTCGGGCGTCGACATGTCGACGGCGCGCAACGCTTCGATCCGTGCGATAGGCGTCACGTGGGGATTCCGCTCGCGCGAGGAGCTTGCCTCGGCCGGAGCCGACAGCATCGTATCGACGGCCGACGAGCTGCTCGACGCCATTATCAGCCCTCACTCGCAGCAGTAGGCGTGCACGTCATCGACCGTAATGCAGTCGTTGCATAATATCGTAAGGCGCTCGATGACGTTGTGCAGCTCGCGTATGTTGCCCGTCCACGACATGGCCGAGAGCTCCTCCATAGCCTTGGGGTCGATGCTTATGGGGCTGCGTCTCTTCTGGCGGCATATCTGGTCGATGAAGTAGTCGACCAGCAGTTTTATGTCTCCCTTGCGCTCCCTGAGCGGCGGCACGTGTATCACGATGACGCTCAGCCGGTGGTAGAGGTCCTCGCGGAAATTGCCCAGCTCGATCTCCTTGCGGATGTTCTTGTTGGTGGCAGCCACTACGCGCACGTCGACCGGAATGTCGCGATCGCCGCCCACGCGCGTGATCTTGTTCTCCTGCAACGCGCGCAGCACCTTGGCCTGTGCCGAAAGCGACATGTCGCCGATCTCGTCCATGAACAGAGTGCCTCCGTCGGCAAGCTCGAACTTGCCCTTGCGCTGACGCACGGCCGACGTGAACGAACCTTTCTCATGGCCGAACAGCTCGCTCTCGATCAGCTCGGCGGGTATAGCCGCGCAGTTGACCTCGACGAAGGGGCCGTTGCAGCGCTCGCTGCGGTTGTGCATCATGCGTGCGACCAGCTCCTTGCCCGTGCCGTTCTCGCCCATAATCAGCACCCGTGCATCGGAGGGCGCGACGCGCTCGATCATGCTACGTACATGCTCTATGGCCTCGGAGCGGCCGATGATAGTATCCTCCGTGCGCTCGACGCGGCGGTGGCGGTGGCGGGACGGTGCGGCGGCAGGCTCGGGACGCTCGGCCGAATCCTCCTGCGGCAGCGAGCGCAGCGTGGTCAGCAGCAGATTCATATCCAGAGGCAGGGTCATATAGTCTATGGCACCGTGCTTGAACGCTTCGACGGCCGACGTTATGGTCGGCCGGGAATCGATGATGATAGTGGGGATGCTCCTATCGGGCAGCGTCATGCCGCTGCCTGCTATCAGAACATCGAACGCGATACGATTGCAGAGCTCGGCCGCAGCCTCGGTGCTGTCGACGGCTTCGGTCGAATAATTCTCAAAATCCAATCTCTCGCGCAGAGAGTTACGCATGCTCTTAGATTGTTCAAGAATTAAAATTTTTGTCATATCTTGTATTTATGAATATTTTGCATTTACTTTGTAGTATCGAATCGCAGCGGTTAGGATTATCTATAAATAATGTGTGAATCTGCAAAAAATCGCTCGATCCTGCAAGTGCTGCGACAACATTGAACCTTTTGGAGTCGACATAGACCTAAAAGCGTTATTTCGAGTCAGTTAATGTTCTAACAATTCATAATGAAAAAAAATTACAACTATACGCGACGCAAGCTCTTTCTGCCGGAGTACGGCCGCCACATACACGAAATGGTCGATTCGCTTCTGGCGATCGACGACCGTGCGGAGCGCACGCGTCAGGCCAAGGCGGTAATAGCCGTAATGGGCAATCTGAATCCGCTGCTGCGCGATACGGCCGATTTTACTCATAAACTCTGGGATCATCTGTTTATCATGTCTGATTTCAAGCTCGACGTCGACTCGCCGTACCCGCAACCTTCACGCCAAGAGTTGACCATAACACCCAGAAAAATGAAATATTCGCAGTCGCGAATCACTTTCAAACATTACGGCAAGTATACCCAGCAGTTCATACGCTCGCTGGCACACGACTCGGGCACGTCCCGCGTCGACGGCGAAATGGTCAACATAGCCCGTTACATGCGTACCAAGAGCTACGAGTATAACAACGAGCACCCCAACAATGAGGTCATCATAAAGGACATACGCATAATGGCCGGCGGAGCCATAGCGCTCGACGAAGCCTCGATAGGCAGTATCCGCAGCGAATACCGGTCGGTCATCCCGCAGCGCATGATGCGCAACTCGCAGCGCAACGGCAAGAATCAGGGGCAGAAGAACGGCCGCATGCGCCAGCAGAAAAACAACAACAAAAACCAGACGCGGCACAATTCGTACAAATAATTAAGCGTTTTAACGTAGAAATGTGTTAAATTTGCGTGTTTTACAAACACGTCGTTTCTTATGCGTTTACTGAAAATGAAGAAATATCTGCTCGCGGCAGTCGCGCTTGCCGCACTTATCGTTTCGTGTTCATCGCCCGTAAAGGAGCCGTCGGCCGTCGTATCGGGACGAATGATCGGCAACGACGTCGAGACGCTCTACCTCGTGAAGGCTACCGACGGACTGGACAACTCGGAAATGGTGGACTCGGTGCGCCTCGACGAAAACGGATGCTTCCGCTTCGAGCTGTCGCAGACCGACTCCTCGCCGCGCTTCTACAAGCTCGTCTATGCCGGCGGGCGTCCGGTAACGCTCCTGATAGGCGACGGCGACCGCATCACGGTCGACTCGGCGGGCGACATATTCCACAACTACACGATCGAGGGCTCCGACGAATCGGAGCTTATCCGACAGTTCAACCGCGAGTATTACGGCGGCTACGACCGGCTGTTGTCGCTGGCCGACATGGCCTCTCACGCCTCGTCGTCAGAGGCTGCGGCGTTGAACAAACAGATATACCGCACCATAGTGGAGACGATACAGGCGCAGGTGCGCTTCGTGGGCGCACACGCCGACCGGCTGGCATCGGTATATGCCATGCGACAGACGCTGCCGGCACCCTTCGCCGAGGCATTCGCCGGCGAGGGCATTACCAACGCCCACCGCAATACGGTGGTCGAGGCGGTCGGCCGCAGCTACCCCACCTCGCCCTATATCGACGTGCTGCGCGCAGACATGGCGGCCGAGCAGGCAGTGGCCGAGCTGTCGGACAAGATCACTTACCAAGACTTTCCTGAGATCGAGCTGCCCGACATCTACGGCACCAGGCACAAGCTCTCGCAGATGCGCGGCAAGGTCATACTGCTCTACTTCTGGGCTGCCGGGCTGGGCAACTCCAACACGATGAACGCCGATCTGCGCACCGTATACGACAAGTATCACGACCGCGGATTGGAGATATATCAGGTATCGGCCGATACCGACAGCGTAACGTGGATCGAGGCCGTGCGCGGCCAGAAGCTGCCGTGGGTCTCGGTATGCGACTATCAGGGTCCCTACTCGCTGCCGTTCCGCGTATATAACGTGACCTCGCTGCCGACGGTCTATCTGATCGACCGCGAAGGCGACATCGTAGCGACCGGCTCGACGCTCGCCGAGCTGGACCGCCGCATAGCGGCACTGTTGTAGTGTGAAGGCAATCGGTCGCGCAATGTACTATTTCGCATCGGACATACATCTCGGTGCAGGCGGCAGAGACAAGTCCCGCTCGACCGAGCGTGCGTTCTGCCGCTGGCTCGATACGGTCGGAAGCGACGCGCGGGCGATATATCTCGTGGGCGACATCTTCGACTTCTGGTTCGAGTATCGCAGAGTGATCCCGAAAGGGTTCGTCCGGACACTGGGCAAACTGGCCGAGATGACCGACCGCGGCGTGGAGATACACATGTTTACGGGCAACCACGACATGTGGTGCCGCGACTACCTGACCGCGGAGTGCGGCATACGCCTGCACTTTGCGCCCGAGACGCTCGACATCGGCGCGCGCAAGCTCTTCATCGCGCACGGCGACAACATGAACATCGACGGCCAGCCGCTTCTGAAAGCTATGAACGCGACATTCCGCTCGCGTGTGGCAAGAGTGTTGTTCTCATGGCTGGTACACCCCGATCTGGCATTGAAGTTCGGACAGTGGTGGAGCGGCAAGTCGCGCAAGTCGCACGGTGCGGAGCCCGTAACGCGCGAGGCGCTGGGCTTCCTTACCGACTATGCGCGGCAGTACAAGGCGTCGCACGACGAGGTGGATGCGTTCGTATTCGGCCACATGCACCTGCCTCTCGACCACGACAGCGAAGGGCTGAGGGCACTCTTCCTGAGCGACTGGTCGGGCGAGGTGGCGACCTATGCCGCAATGGACGACATGGGCGATATTTCTTTGAAAACATTCGATTTGAAATGAAACAATATCTCGATCTGCTGCGCACGATACGGCGCGACGGCGTGGTACGCGACGACCGCACGGGCACGGGCACGAAGGGTATATTCGGCTACCAGATGCGCTTCGATCTGAGCGAGGGATTTCCGCTGCTGACCACCAAGAAGATGTTTGTCAAAGGCATCATTCACGAGCTGCTGTGGTTTCTCAGGGGCGATACCAACATCCGCTATCTGGTAGAGAACGGGGTCCATATCTGGGACGGCGACGCATACCGCCACTATAACGAGCTCTGCATACGTCACGGCGTTTTGCCGCTCGACATGCCCACGTTCGTCGAGGCCGCGCGCGAAGGAGCCGAGTCGCCTATCGACGGATACCGCTTCGGCGACCTCGACCACGTATACGGCTACCAGTGGCGCAGCTGGCCTGCGGCCGACGGCGGAGCGATAGACCAGATAAGAAACGTCATCGAGACCATAAAGCGCAACCCCACTTCGCGGCGAATGATAGTCTCGGCATGGAACGTCGCCGAGATCGACCGCATGGCGCTGCCGCCGTGCCACGTGCTGTTTCAGTTCCATGTGGCCGAGGGACGCCTGTCGTGCCAGCTATACCAGCGCAGTGCCGATACGTTCCTCGGCGTGCCGTTCAACATAGCGTCGTATGCTCTGCTGACGATGATGATAGCCCGCGAGTGCGACCTTACGCCGGGCGACTTCATACATACGCTCGGCGATACGCATATATATCTCAATCATCTCGAACAGGTCGACGAGCAGCTCTCACGCACGCCGCGTCAGCTGCCGCGCATGCGTCTCAACGAGGAGATCGGGTCGGTATTCGATTTCCGCTACGAGGACTTCTCGCTCGAAGGCTACGATCCGTGGCCGGCTATAAAGGCCGAATTGTCGTTCTAACACCTAATATCATATGGTAAGCATCATAGTGGCCGTAGCGCAAAACGGCATCATAGGCGACCGCAACTCGCTTTTGTGGCATATATCCGAGGATATGCGTTTTTTCCGCCGCACGACGTCGGGGCATCCCGTCATCATGGGACGCAAGACATTCGAGTCGCTCGGATGCCGGCCGCTGCCTGGGCGCGACAATATAGTCATCACGCGCAGCGATGCCGCCTACGAAGGGGTCGTCGTAGCGCACTCGCTCGACGAGGCATTCGCCGCGGTCGACAGCTCGGACGAGGCATTCATCATCGGCGGAGCTCAGATATACGCCGAAGCGATGCCGTATGCCGACAGACTATACATAACACGGATAGAACACGACTTCGAGGGCGACACCAGCTTTCCCGATTACGATGAATCGCAGTGGCGGCTCATATCGGGCGAGCGTCACGACCGCGGCGAGACGTTCGAATACCCGTTCGTATTCGAGCTGTACGAGCGCATCTAACGGCCGGCACGACAGACAAGCCGTATCGCCCGGGCGGAGCAACTCCGTCCGGGCGTTTATTTATGGCCGATGTATCGCATGGCATTGCCGCAAGAGCGGAAAGCATTCTCCGACGCACCACTTTTCCGCTCCGGATGCTTACTGCGAAACTCCCCGAAACGCTCGAACAGCTACAATGGCCTGCCCTCAGAAAGCAGATACCCCCTCCCGGCCGGAGCAGGCGAAGCATCATTTCGGAAAGACAGGCAGGATCGTCAACAGTGCAAGCCGCCCCACTGACGATACCTGAATACTTTGAAATTCTTTCGATAATTTTCTGCGCCTCGGCATTGTCCAGACTGCGTTCGGCTCTGCGCTCGGCTTAACCCAAACGTGCAGACAACGCATGCACGCCGCCCGAACATAGGATATTCGGGCGTCGGCATCCGGATCGACGTAAACGCAAAAAGCGCGATTCCCCACTTCTCCGGCTGCGGACAGCAGGCCGGATATCGCGTCGCATGCGGCCGGCTATCCGCACCTATCCGGAAGCATCGAGGAGACGAAAGATGGCGAGAAAAGATAAAAATCGAAAATAATTTTTCGTTTTGCGCATTTTTCGTTTGAAATAATTTTACGTTTCGATCTTTTTATCTATATTTGCAAAGGAAATAAAACAAAACAATAAAGTATCCGAAACGAAAACCGCGACGGGTATCGGCCGCAAGGCGATTACGGAGTTTCGGATGACAGAAGAATAAAGTCATAGGTTTATTCGGTACAGTATAGTTGGCAACGGCTATATTTGTTTAGTAAAAGGTTAGGTAATATTTGTCAGTATCGGCATCTTCTCGGAAGGTGCCGATCTGATTTATACGGGTGCGCCATATATCTTTTCCAAACGGAACATCCGACATACGAATCCCGAGTACAATGCCTCGGGCGACATGCGGATCGGAGCTACGAGACCGCTGCTGAGATAGGACTAAGAACTATCTCCGATAAATCAAGCACGATAAAAGGTAATATCGATCAAGACGAGTCTGCCGGACGTTGCGCCGCAGACCGGCGCAAGGCGACCGCTACCCTGCCGGACAGCATCCTGCTATCCTCTATAACAAACGATCCGCAACCGATTATCGATTGCGGATCATCTTTGCAGTGCCCAGGACGAGACTCGAACTCACACGGACCTAATCGTCCACCACCCCCTCAAAGTGGCGTGTCTACCAATTTCACCACCTGGGCTCATCTGTTTGAGCGTGCAAATATACCAATTATTTTTTATTCTCCAAAATTTTTACATAAAAATCATCAATATTACCTGCGCGAGCACCACTCTGATGAACATCGACAGCGGATAGACCGTCGTATAGGCCACAGAGGGACGGTCGCCGCCCGAGATCTCGTTGGCATAGGTCAGCGCCATGGGGTTGGCCATGGCACCGCACAGCATGCCGCACGTCGTGGCGAAGTCGACCTTGCGGCGGCGCATGGCATACCAGCCTACGAGCAGCGTAGGCAGCAGCGTGACGGCGAAGCCGAGCGCCACCCACATGGCACCACGGCCGCTGAGCGCGGCTTCGAAGAACGTAGGCCCGGCACTAAGCCCAAGGCACGACAGATAGAGCGACAGGCCGAGCGCCCGAAGCATGAGATTGACGCTCTCGGTCGAGTAGGTTATGATATGCAGACGGTAGCCGAAAGCGCCGATAAGGATTCCGACGATGATAGGACCGCCGGCCAGACCGAGTTTCAAAGGTGCAGACATGCCGGGCATGGCAAGCGGTATGGCTCCGACGATAAGGCCGGCCAGAAGGCCGACGAATATCGCCGGCAGATGCGGTTCGTTGAGCTCGCGCACGGCATTGCCCAGCATTGCGGCCGCCTTGTCGACAGCAGGGGCCTCGCCCACGACGACCACGCGGTCGCCCAATTGCAGGACCAGATCGGGCGTTGCGAGAAGTATCACGCCGCTGCGCACGATACGGCTGATGTTGATGCCGTAGCTGTTGCGCAGATGAAGCGAGCCGAGGCTGCGGCCGTTGATCGAGGGGCGCGTCACGACGATGCTGCGCGAGACGACTGAGCTGTCGATCGAGTTCCAGTCGACATCGCTGCGGTTCCAGTCGGTCTGCTCGCGCCGGCCTATGAGGGCTTCGAGGGTGTCGATATCGCGCCGCGAGGCTACCACCAGCAGCCTGTCGTCCTTCTCGACGATCGTATCGGGCGACGGGACGCTGACATGGCCGTCGTGCCATATACGCGAGACGACGAACTGCACGTGGCTGTATTCGCTGATGCGTCGCAGATCGCGGCCGAAGATACCGGGGTTGGCAACGACCATAGAGGCGATGAAGGTGTTGTTGACATGTTCGGTCTGAGGTGCGGCCATGTCGGCCGGTCGCACGAAAAAGCGTCGCATGACGGCGATAGCCAATATCACGCCCACGACGCCCAGAGGATAGGTCACGGCACAGCTGAGCGCAGGGGTGGTCGAGTCGAGCCCCATTTGTGCGAGCGTCTGCTGCGAGGCGGCCAGCGCGGGCGTATTGGTTACCGCACCGCTCAGCAGTCCCATCATCTCGGGCAGCGACATGCCCGGCAGAAAGCTGAACGCCACGGCCATAGCCGTACTCGCCGCGATCAGGAGCAGTCCCAACGCGTTGAGCCGTATGCCGTTGCTGCGGAATGCGCTGAAAAAACCGGGACCTACCTGCACGCCGAGCGCATAGACGAACAGCACCAGACCGAAGTTCTGCACGAAATCGAGAATCGTCGGGTCGACCGCCAGTCCGAAGTGTCCGGCCACGATACCGGTAAAAAATACGCATGTCACGCCGAGCGAAACGCCCCTGATGCGCAACTTGCCCAAAGCCAACCCCACGGCGCATATCAACGACAAGAGCGCAATGGAGGAGATGTCGACCTTGCCGTCGAACAATCCGTTAAAAAAATCCATAACTAACCTAACTTTATTCGTAAAGCCGAGCATATAAACGAGTGCCCGTCAGTGTGTAAGCGCAATCCCAACTGCGTGCATGCGCTGCCCGAGTGTCTTGCGGCACCGAATGTCGTAACGGCGAGAATATCGGAGCGCCCGGCAGCGTGCATGCGCAACCCGTGTGTCTTGCGGTACCGATCGCCGCAGCTACGGCTTGCGCCGTTGTACAATCCTGACCCTCCCTCTAAATCTCCCTCCTCGGAGGGAGACTTTTGTCGCGCGCCTTGCGCGCTCCGAGTAGAACCCGCAGGCAAGCGGCGGATACCCGAGTGGAGCGTCGAGCGTGCATACGTTACCCGTGTGTCTTGCGGTACCGAATGCCGTAACGGCGAGAACCTCGGAGCGCCCGGCAGCATACATGCGCTACCCGTGTGTCTTGCGGTACCGATCGCCGCAACTACGGCTTACGCCGTTATACAATCCTGACCCTCCCTCTAAATCTCCCTCCTCGGAGGGAGACTTTTGTCGCGCGCCTTGCGCGCTCCGGGTGGAGCCGGCAAAGCAAATGCCGGATGTACAAGTGCGATACCGGCTAACCCCCAGACCTTTGCCGCTGCACCTGGCGAAACGGAGAAAAGGCCTGCGAGGCCGAAAGCCCGCTGCGCGCTACTTCAACCGCATCTCGTCGAGCAGATATCCTGCGCCGCCAATACGGTCGATGACGAACAGCACGTAGCGTATGTCGACGATGATGTTGCGGCACATATCTTCGTCGAACTCAACGTCGCTCATCGTCGACAGCCATGTCCTATCGAAATTGATGCCGATCAGCTCGCCGCGGCCGTTGAGAACGGGCGAGCCAGAGTTACCGCCAGTGGTATGGTTCGTCGCGATGAAGCATACGGGCACCGTGCGGCGCGAGTCGAGATCGATGCCCCAGCGGCCGTACTGCTTCGACGAGTATACGTCGCGCAGCGACTGCGGGATATCGTAGTCGTAGATATCGGGGTTGTCCTTGGCGATGATGCCCTCCAACGTGGTTTGCGGACGATGATACTCGCCGTCGGCATATTCGTATCCTGCGACCTTGCCGTAAGCCACCCGCAGCGTGAGGTTGGCATCGGGGAAGAAGGCGCGCTCGCGATCCCACTCCATAAGCGCCTTGACGTAGGGGCGGTACCAGCGTTCGATATCGGGCACGTTGCTCAGGTTGCGATAGGCATAGCGCGACGCATGCTCGTAGAGAGGCTCGACGGCAGCGACGAACTCGGCAGCCGCATCAGCCGACGCATCGCCTCCGACAAGGCCGTCGAACGTCGTCATAGAGCTATTGTCGTAGATGTAATCGGCATAGGCCTCAGCACCGCCGTGTGCGGCAAATAACGCCGACAAAGCATCGGGCACCGTACCCTCGGGCGCCAGACGCACGAACTCGGACATCATGCGGCGGGCTATGGCGCGGTCGATGCCGGCATCGTAATTCTTATAGAACTCGGCGGCCACGGTGCGCTTGCGCTCGTGGTCGCGGGCCGTCATAGCGAAGCGTACCATTTGCGGCATCTCTATGGCGCGCAGCGTCTCGTTGAAAAGCTCGCGCAGGTAGTAGCCCGTGATATTGCGCTCGTAGGCGGCATGCAGCGAATCGAGCAGGAAGGCCTGCGAGGGGTTCTCGGCGGCGAAACGCGCCTCGTAAGCACGCTTCTTGTCGAGCGTTCCCAGACGCCTGATTCCGAGCACCTCGCCCTGCCACTTCTTCCACGCGTTGGCTATCGTGGCATGCTTGGCGGCATACTGTATGCGCACCTTGGCATCGCGCTGCTGCGCCTCGCGGATGATGTCCAGCCGCTCGGTGCGAAGGGCGATCTTGACCGGATCGGAGAGGTTGGCGATATAGTCGACGGCATCCGAAGTGATGTACTCCTGCGTGTTGCCCGGGAAACCGTATATCATCGTGAAGTCGCCCTCGCCGACACCGCGCGTCGATATCTCGAAGTGGCGCGCCGGACGATAAGGCACGTTGGCCTTGGAGTAGGCCGCAGGCTCGTTGTCGGGCGAAGCGTATATGCGGAACACCGAAAAGTCGCCAGTATGGCGCGGCCATATCCAGTTGTCGGTGTCGCCGCCGAACTTGCCTATCGACGAAGGCGGCGTGCCCACCAGACGCACGTCGTCGAATACGCGGTAGACGAACAGATATTGCTCGTTGCCGTAATACATCTGCTCGACGGCTGCGGCGTAGCCCTTGCCCTCGGCCTTGGCCGCGGCGACGATAGCCTCTGCACTCTCTCCGCCGGCAAGACGGTCGGTAATATCCTCCATTCTGACAAGTATGGCCACCTGCAAGCCCTTGCAAGGCAGCTCCCCGGAGCGCGACTTAGCCCAGTAGCCGTCGGTCAGATAGTCGTGGTCGACCGAAGAGAGCGCCTGTATGGCGTCGTAGCCGCAGTGATGATTGGTAAGCAGCAGTCCCTCAGGCGATACGATCTCGCCCGTGCAGCCTCCGTCGAACAACACGACGGCGTCTTTGAGCGATGCCTTGTTGATCGAATAGATATCCTCCGCCGTGAGACGGAATCCCTTAGAGCGCATATCCTTGATGCGCGACGAGATCAACGACGGCAGCCACATGCCCTTGTCGGCAACGGCCGTCGCGCCGACCGCTACGGTCAGCAATGCCAATAGAAGTGTTCTCTTTATCATAAGTTTCAAGGTTTATTCCGATATAAATTTTTCCAGCTCGCGGCAGAGGGCCTGTACGGGCAGACCCATGACGTTGTAGAACGAGCCCTCGATGCGCTCGATGCCGACGTAGCCGATCCACTCCTGAATGCCGTAGGCACCGGCCTTATCCAGCGGGCGATAGCGGTCGACATAATAGTCGATCTGCTCCGCGCTGAGGCGGGCGAAGCGCACGCGGCTCGTGGCGGAGAAGGTATGCCAGGCTGTGCTGCTGCGCAGCGTGACACCCGTAACGACGAGATGTTCGCGCCCCGACAGCCCGGCCAGCATGCGGCGCGCATGCTCCTCGTCGGAGGGTTTGCCCAGAACGGCATCGCCGGCCACCACCGTCGTATCGGCCGTAAGCAGTATGTCGCCCGCGGCAAGAGGATAGGGGTAGGACTCGCTTTTCAGACGCGATAGATAGGCCGCGACGGCATCGGAGGCGAGATCGGCCGGATAGCGCTCCTCGCATCCGAACGGCTCGGCCATGACATAGGGCAGTCCCGCGGCGGTCATCAGCTCGCGGCGGCGCGGAGAGTTGGAGGCCAGCAGCAGGCGGAAGGCCGCAAGTTTTTCATGCAACAACATATCGGTTTCGACTTAACGGTGCAAATATACTAATCGAAGATCAATCGACATCGAAAACTTCGACATAATGATCGCCGGCCGTAAACGGACGCCACGGCTTACGATCGCCCGCACCGTTGGGGTCGCCGTATTTCGCGAAGTCGGTCCACGCCTCGACCATGCGCTCGCTCAGCGCATAATCTCCGGCTGTGAACGGGCGCGGGCTGCGGTCGAGCGTATGGAACATATACCACAGCTCCGACGAGTGGAATGCGCCGGCCTGGTCGCCGGGCAGCGGCCGCGCAAAGAGATATTTGTATACTGGGCAGCTGCCGAGGCTGTCACGCGCCATGCAGAACGCGTCGATAGGCTCGTCCATGGGGCGGATGTCATCGGCCGTGCTGCCTATCATATAAGGTATGTCAGCGATGCGGCCGTCGAGAACGGCATTCGTGAAATCGCTTTCGAGCACATATCCGTCGACATGCGGCGAGAGGAAAGACATGGGATTCACGCCGCGGGCATAACAACCCGTCGCGGCTGCAAGCAGCTGCTCGGGCTGCGCGGCGCGCATCTTCTCCAAGTCGGTAAGACCGGCGGCATCCATCATCTCCCGCCCGAGCGCTTCGAGCGCCGAGGCATCCTCGTCGGAAGTAATGAAGCGCCCCATGCCGCCGCCGCTCTGGATTATGGCACGAGCGATCATATCGCGCGACAGAGGCGATGCGATCAGATTCTTGACGCTCGACGCGCCGGCGCTCTGCCCCATAAGCGTTATGTTGTCGGGGTCGCCGCCGAAGGCCGATATATTGCGCCTGACCCACCCCAGAGCAGCTATCTGGTCGAGAGTGCCGTAGTTGCCCGAGCGGCCGTCGCCGCTCTCGGCCGAGAGCTCGGGGTGCGGCAGAAAGCCAGCCGCGCCCAGACGGTAGTTGAGCGTTACCAGAATTACATCCCGCCGCGCCCACTCCTCGCCGTCCATCGTGACCTCGTGTCCGTAGCCGTTGATGTATGCTCCGCCGTGGATCCATACGGCCACGGCCAGCTTGCGGCCGGCATCGCCCACGGCATCGGCAGGCGTCCATACATTGAGATAGAGGCAATCCTCGTTCATCCGGGGATAGTCGCCGAAATAGAACTCACGCTGGTAGAAGGCGCCCTCCTCGTGGCCGGGCTGCCACGCTATGTCGGAAAATCCGTCGGCCTCGAACACACCCTCCCACGGCTCGACGGGCTGCGGCGGGCGCCACCGCAAATCGCCCACGGGCGGTGCGGCGTAAGGTATGCCCCTGAAGACGGCGATATCGCCCGACGGCGTAAGACGCCCCCGGACCTTGCCGTCGGAGATTTCGGCCGTAGGCAGTGCCGGCCGGCCGGTGCAGGCACATGCGAGCAGCAGTGCCGCGAGAAAAGCTGTGCGACGTATCATGACGACTATATTTTTATCAAAGGTAAGGTTTTTCGGCCGAACGGCAAAACGGACGGCCGCCCGAGCAGGCAATCCCACAAAAAAAGGCGACCCGCCAGAGGGGTCGCCCGCAGTATCGCCCGGCATGCACCGATCAGAAGCTCAGAGCAACACCGATCGAAACGACGTTAGCCGAGACCTTGTAGTTGCCCGAAAAATACTCCTGCTTGCCCGTAAGGTTGTTCAGGAAAGGCACCGAGCCCGTGCGCTCGGGATCGGCCGACGAGACGTAGTTGTAGGCCAGATCGATCGAGAGGCACCGCGTCGGACGCAGCGACACGCCGCACGTGTAAGTGAGCTTGGTCATCGACGGCGTCTCGGGATTGAAGTAGTCGCTGCGCACGGGGCTCTCGTCGACATAGATACCGGCGCGCAACGTCGCCCAGTCGCGCAGTGCGTACTGCGCACCGAAACGCGTGATGATGGTATTGCTGTAATTCTTGACCGAATATATGTCGGCTATGCCCAGATCGGTCTCATTGAAGCTGACGTTGAGATCTTTGTAGCTGCTCCAACCGACCCACTGGATGTCGACGCCGAGCTCCCAGCGCTCCGTGGGGCGGAAGCTCAGTCCGGACGTGACGTTCCACGGCAGCGGCAGCTCGGTGCGGAACGTGCCTTCGTCCATTTTGGGTATGCGTCCCGTCGCGGCGAGAATCTGTTTGACGACGTCGTTGGCGTATCTGAGCTCGGCATCGCCGCTCTTGACCTTCATCATCTGCTTGGAGCGGTAGGTAACGCCGAATGTCCATTTGTCGGTAATGTTCCACATGAATCCGAGGTTGACGCCCACGGCAACCTGAGACTTGCCGCCCAGACGCGCCGAGACCAGAGGCTCGTCGCCCCCAGCCATGACGGCATCGGCATACTGCCCCATACCGGCGCTCTGCAACAGTGCTGCTATCGCGCCGTTGGTCGAAGCTCCCACCGGGAAGAACGAACGCGACAGATCGAACTTGCCCCAGGTAATCATCAGACCGGCACCGAAACTTACCCTGTCGCAAATCTTGTACGAGAGCGTGGGCTGCACGGTGTAGGCGGCGAGGTTGATATCCTGAATAAGGTGTGCGCCCGCCCAGTTATCGCCCCAGTCGAGCGAGCTGCCGTAGGGAGTATAGAAGCCTATGCCCACGCCGAGATTTTCGGTCGCGCGCCAGCCGGCGTATGCGAACAGCGGAGTCGAGACGTTGCGCTCGGCCTTGGCCACGACGCTGGCCGGATCGTCGTAATCGTAATAAGAGCTGCGGTACTCGGCCTTGGGCATGATGAGTGTCGTTCCCAACGACAGATCGAATGCCGAACGCTGGAACGAGAGCGCCGCGGGGTTGAAATAGACCGACTCCGAGCCGAGCTTCATGGCCGTACCCGTGTGCGCCATACCCTGCTGCTTGGAGCTGAGGCTGTTGATCTGGTAGCCCTCGGCATGGAGCTGCATTGCGGCGGCCGAGAGCATCAGCGAAAGTAATAATTTCTTCATGGATTGCATATCGTATTCATCTCTTTTGTCGCAGCAAATGTAAAAAAGATAATCCAATCGCAAGAACACGATGTATGATATTTCGCATTTTATGTCTTATATGCGAAATAAAAATCACACGCCGCCCCCGACGTCCTCATCTCCGGCGAAAAAACGTCAGATATTTCCAGACCGTTGTCAATAGACCACTTCGTCGGCCTTAATATCATGATCCTCAAAGGGAAGACTGTCGAATATCTGGCATCCGAAAGCCACACCCACCTTGTAGGCCGCAAACCCAGGCTGCGACATATAACGGTCGTAATAGCCCTTGCCGCGCCCCAATCTGACGCCCTCGGGCGTGAAGGCGCGTGCCGGTATTATAATAAGGTCTATCGCATCCGGAGTGCATTCGCCCTCAGCCTCGGGCTCGTCGATGCCGAAGCTGCCGCGACGCATCGTCGCAGGATCGTAGTCGAAAAAACGCATCGTATCGCCCTCCACGCGCGGCAGCACCACACGCTTTGCGGCAGCCCAGCGTTGGATCGTTTCGTGCGTAGGCACCTCGTCGGGCAGCGAGGCATAGAACGCCACGCACGTCGCACGCGCGAAAGCCTCCGAATGCTCGATGCGGTCGAATACGATGTTTGCTGCTTCGAGGCGCTGCCGAGGCGATAATGATGATATGCGGCGACGCACCTCTTTCCTTATGTCGGACTTCTCTGTCATGATGTCAATGTATTATTCTACAAAAATAACAAAACATATTATATAATACGATCCGCTTTTAGTTTTATTCCTGCGTTTTCGTTAAGCCGAGCTTGTTCATACTATGCCGAGGCGCAGAAAAGGCCGAAGTAGATACAACACGAGCACTCGGATTTAATGGGAATTGATAACGACAGATAGATTACCATTACAAATCGCAACCTTTCAACACGCTCTAAATATGAAATTAAGGCACATCCATGACATCACAAAGGCTTTTATACTTTTTTTATATAAATTTCTTTGGAAAATCGAAATATAGGTTTTATATTTGTATATGCCTTTTAGCAAACTGCACCGCTTACAATTTAATACTACACACCAATGAAACAAAAGTCCTCCATTATCCTTGTATCGTTATTGATACTGACATCCGCCTGTTCGCGCGATTTCGACGAGAACGGACGGCAACCGGTTGCGCCGGAACCCGAGCCTGAACAAGGCTATGTAGTATCGGTCGAGCAAGCGTTGGTCAACCTCGAAAGCGAGCTTTCGATGATCTGCGACAACGAAACGACACGCGCCACGGCACCGCGCCGGTACATAAGGGCTGTTCGCAGCGTTGCATACGACGATGTGGCGCCCGCAACCCGTTCGGAAGAGATGCCCGACGATGTCGCCGATCTGCTTTATATCGTCGAGTTCGCCGACGGTGATGGCTCGGCCGTACTCGGCGCCGATTCACGTGTGGAACCCGTATTGGCCATACTTGACGAGACAGTGCTCACACCAGAAGATTTCGCCAGGGCCGATATCGCGAGCGACGACATAACATCATACATGGCTGCACTAATGGTAAACAGCGCAACTGGCGGGATAATAAATTTCGATTCAATCAAAAATCCGAGCAAACCGGTACCTATCGACAGATTCTGGGGACCGGGGCGCGATACGATATTCTGCAAGCAAGCTCCTCTACTGAAAACAAAGTGGCACCAAAACAAACCATACAACGACTTGTACCCGTCGTATAACTCAAAACGCTATCCTGCCGGTTGCGGAGTTATCGCCGTTTCGCAGATATTGGCTCACAACAAATATCCGGAACTAATATCTATCAACGACTTCCATATCAATTGGAATATACTCGACAAATTCAGATATAACGATTATACGACAACTGATTCCGATAAAGTCCATCTCGCAACTGTCATAGTGAATATCGGACACATGATGAACATGAAGCACATTTCAAATAACGGCCTTGCAACGCAAACGAATATAAGCGGCGCTGCATCCACAATGCAACGTTTCGGTTACAAACAAGTTTCACCCCAAGTATATTCCTTGAATGCTACACACAATATGGTATGCAATAAACAATTACCAGTCTTTATCAGGGGTGAGCAATCCGGCAAGGAAAACACTGGGCATGCGTGGATTATCGATGGTTGGAACGAATACACAGTAAGATACTGGAATTGTTATTACTACACTCACGGCGGTACTGATATGGAAATACTCGACAAAGTGCTACTATCTTCGACGACATATACCAAGATGCACTGCAACTTCGGATGGGGTGGTCTGTGCGACGGATATTATTCCGAAAACATATTCGATACGACAAAGCATCTCAATAATGCCAACATCGATACATCGGTCGGAGATTATTCCGGCATTGGAGGATATCTATTTAATAGTAATTTCAAAATAATCACATACTCTTTGTAGTTTAATATCAAAAGATATGAACCGAATATTTATGCTGGCAGCTGCAATGTGCTGCATGTCGCTGACCGCATGCGACAACGATAACGATTCTGACAAATTGTCGCCGGTAGAATTGGAGATACTGGAACTCGACGAATTGATAGCTTCGCAACCGGAGCTCGACGAAGAGGCATTTATCGCCGATCTGCTGAAAGGCACGATGAAGATGACTTCGCATTATATAATGAACAATGGCAAGTTCGAGGAATTATTAGTCGACGGCGGTACCATACCTTGTGTCCAAACAGTATTCTTAGAAGACGAGACATGCCGCGACTGCCACACAATCAATCTGATAGGAGAAAACGGAGCTCCCTCGGACTGGATAGATACATATTCCGAATACGATTGGAGATACGACGGCGATACCCGGTCGGTAATAACACATGCCGCATACGACATTACATCGGCCGAAGGCGAACCTATATATTATGACGAGAGCTCGATGAAGGTTCTTTATTACAATACCGACAACAACCGCCTGATACTCGAAGGGAGCGTATTCGAACATGTTTCGGAGACAATCCGCATGTCGGGATACATCGACATCGATGCTGCCGAACGCGAACGAATCCTTGAAAAATATTGCGACAGTAAAGCAGAATAAACAACTGTTCGATCGGACTAATCAGGGTAGGCAGCCGGGCATTCCGGCTGCCTATATTTTGTTTGCATGGCATCGCTGCGAATCGTTATACCGCTTGAATCCGGGTATGGCTATGTCCGCGGAGCTGCAACCGGACTGCGCTTCGGCCGTCGGTCTTTGCACGCGACCGAGGAGTACCGAAGCGCTAACCAAAGCTCACGGCCGGATCGGAACGTGCGTAATACCGGTTCGAGGCAATGGAGCGCACGGCCGCAAATGATCTGTTTTCGCCGAAAAAGATAGGGAAAAGAGAGGGCTTGCTATTGTTATTTTGCAAACAATTCATATCTTTGCACAAGCTAAAACCGCAGCCCGGAGCGGCGGAGTAAGTTTATGCAAACAAACTATTTACAAATACAACAAATTTTTTAGATTATGAGCTGTTTTTTAACTAATTCATCTCTGGGGAAGAAACTGGTCATGAGCGTAACGGGATGTTTCCTCGTGCTCTTCATTCTCTTCCACATGTCAATGAACATTACCGTGCTGTTCAGCCCCGAGGCCTACAACGCGGTATGCGAGTTTCTCGGTGCCAACTGGTATGCTCTGGCCGGAACGGTGGTTCTGGTAGCCGGCGTGGCCATTCACTTCATCTATGCGCTGATCCTTACCGTAGACAACTACCGTGCACGCGGCAAGCAGCGCTATGCCATGACCGTCAAGGAGAAGGGCGTCGAGTGGGCATCTAAGAACATGCTCGTGCTGGGCTACATCATCGTAGCCGGTCTTGCTCTGCACCTGATCCACTTCTGGTCGAAGATGCAGCTGGTGGAGGTCTTGGAGAGCAACTTCTTCTCGCCCGAGATCGACGGCGCCACGGTGGCCGTACATCCTGCCAACGGCGCGATGCTGGTCGCCTACACCTTCTCCAAGTGGTACAACGTAGTGATCTATCTGGTATGGTTCGCCGCACTGTGGTTCCACCTCACGCACGGCGTATGGTCGATGTGCCAGTCGGTGGGCTGGGCCAACGACACGTGGTATCCGCGCCTCAAATGCCTCGCCAAGATCGTAGCGACGATTGTCTTCCTCGGCTTCGCCGTGGTAGCCGTGATGACGTGGATCAACAGCGCCGATATCATGGCTCAGGTTGCACACTGGGCTCCTGCCGCATAATTCATTAATTGTAGGATTATTAAAAACAGAAAAGATATGTCTCTTAAATTGGATTCGAAAATACCGGCAGGTGAGTTGGCTCAGAAATGGAGCAACCACAAAGCGGCCATCAAGGTCGTCAGCCCGGCCAACAAACGCAAGTTGGATATTATCGTCATAGGTACCGGTCTGGGCGGTGCGTCGGCAGCCGCTTCGCTGGGCGAGCTGGGATACAACGTCAAGATATTCTGCATCCAGGACTCTCCGCGCCGCGCTCACTCGATCGCTGCGCAGGGCGGTATCAACGCAGCCAAGAACTATCAGAACGACAACGACTCGGTATACCGTCTTTTCTACGATACGATCAAGGGCGGCGACTACCGTGCACGCGAGGCAAACGTATACCGTCTGGCCGAGGTATCGAACCTTATCATCGACCAGTGCGTAGCTCAGGGCGTTCCGTTCGCACGCGAGTACGGCGGTCTTCTGGCCAACCGTTCGTTCGGCGGTGCTCAGGTATCGCGTACGTTCTATGCCCGCGGCCAGACCGGACAGCAGCTGCTGCTGGGCGCATACGCCGCTCTGAACAAGGAGATAGCCGCAGGCTCGGTCAAGTCGTACCCGCGTCATGAGATGCTCGACGTGGTTATCGAGGACGGCGAGGCACGCGGTATCATAGCACGCAACCTGGTCACGGGCGAGATCGAGCGTCACGGCGCACACGCCGTAGTATTGGCTACGGGCGGTTACGGCAACGTATTCTTCCTGTCGACCAACGCAATGGCATCGAACGGTTCGGCCGCATTCCAGTGCTACCGCAAGGGCGCAGGCTTCGCCAACCCCTGCTTCACGCAGATCCACCCGACATGCATTCCGGTTCACGGCACGCAGCAGTCGAAGCTGACGCTCATGTCGGAGTCGCTGCGTAACGACGGCCGCATCTGGGTTCCGAAGAAGAAAGAGGATGTAGAGAAGATCCGCAAGGGCACGATCAAGCCGTCGGATATCAAGGAGGAGGACCGCGACTACTACTTGGAGCGCCGCTACCCCGCTTTCGGCAACCTCGTGCCGCGCGACGTGGCTTCGCGTGCCGCCAAGGAGCGCTGCGATGCCGGCTTCGGCGTCAACGAGACGGGTCTGGCCGTATTCCTCGACTTCAAGACCGCTATCGAGCGTCTGGGCAAGGATGTCATCAAGCAGCGTTACGGCAACCTCTTCGACATGTACGAGGAGATTACCGACACCAACCCCTACGAGCAGCCGATGCAGATATTCCCCGCCGTGCACTACACCATGGGCGGCATCTGGGTAGACTATAACCTTATGACCACGATCCCCGGTCTGTACGCCATAGGCGAGGCCAACTTCTCGGATCACGGTGCAAACCGTCTGGGTGCCTCGGCTCTGATGCAGGGTCTGGCCGACGGCTACTTCGTGCTGCCCTACACTATCGGCGACTACCTCTCGCACAAGATACAGGCTCCGAAGGTCAAGACCGACACGCCGGCATTCGACAAGGCCGAGAAGGAGATCAAGGACAAGATCGCCAAGCTCTTCTCGATAGGCGGCAAGCAGTCGGTAGACGACATCCACAAGCGTCTGGGTCACATCATGTGGGAGAACGTCGGCATGGCACGAACCAAAGAGTCGTTGGAGCGTGCGATAAAGGAGATTCAGGCTCTGCGCAAGGAGTTCTGGGCAGACGTCAAGGTCGTAGGTACGGCCGACAGCTTCAACGTCGAGTTGGAGAAGGCGCTGCGTCTGGCCGACTTCCTCGAATTGGGCGAGCTTATGGCACGCGACGCACTCAACCGCGAGGAGTCGTGCGGCGGTCACTTCCGCTCGGAGCACCAGACCGAGGAGGGCGAGGCCAAGCGCGACGACGAGAACTTCGTATACGCAGCCGTATGGGAGTACAAGGGCATGGATGCCGAGCCGGAGCTGACCAAAGAGGCGCTCAACTTCGAGTTCGTACACCCCGCACAGCGCAACTACAAGGACTAAGACTTTTTGACGTTAAACTTTATAATTCGAATTACCATGAATTTTACATTGAAGATATGGCGTCAAAAAGACGCTAAATCGCACGGAGCGTTCGAGACTTATCAGGTCAAGGACATCTCTCCCGACACATCGTTCCTCGAAATGATGGATATTCTCAACAACGACCTTATCCATGCAGGCAAGGAGCCGGTAGCCTTCGACCACGACTGCCGCGAGGGTATCTGCGGTATGTGCTCGCTGCATATCAACGGACATGCCCACGGACCCGAGCAGGCCGTGACCACCTGCCAGATCTATATGCGCAAGTTCCGCGACGGCCAGACGATCGTAATCGAGCCGTGGCGCTCGGCCGCATTCCCCGTAATACGCGACCTCGTGGTCGACCGCGGCGCATACGACAAGATCCTGCAAGCCGGCGGCTTCATCTCGGTACGCACCAACTCGGTGCCCGACGGCAATGCCATTCCGATTCCGAAGAAGGATGCCGACGAGAGCATGGACGCAGCGGCCTGCGTAGGTTGCGGCGCATGTGCGGCGACCTGCAAGAACGGTTCGGCGATGCTGTTCGTCGCAGCACGCGTATCGTCGCTGGCCAAGCTGCCTCAGGGACGCGTCGAGGGTGCCCGTCGTGCCAAGGCCATGGTAGCCAAGATGGACGAGCTGGGCTTCGGCAACTGCACCAACACTGGTGCCTGCCAGGCCGAGTGCCCCAAGTCGATCTCGATCGCGCACATCGCCCGTCTGAACCGCGAGTTCCTGTCGGCCAAGTTCGAGGACTAATCCCCGATACATATATCTTTCGAGCCGCGGACGATCGTCCGC
>OFFO01000291.1_pt1 | contig 47601 bp, 30 predicted proteins | sample 1521441 | NCBI WGS metagenome assembly OFFO01 (sample SAMEA3504097, study PRJEB24116) | mouse gut metagenome | biome: mouse gut; feature: mouse-associated habitat; material: faeces | place: Denmark | collected 2011
GGTGCAATATCATCGACAAGCCCAATGAGCGGAGTTCCCATACGAAAGTGACTTTGCGTGGTGGTGGGATTGTCTTCTATTTCGGCGCATTGGCTTATTTCCTGACGAGTGGTTTTGAATATCCCTTTTTTCTGCTTGCCTTGACACTGGTGACGTTCATCAGTTTCGTGGACGATATAAAATCCACCGGACAAATGACAAGACTGCTTTTCCATTTCTCTGCCATGACCTTGATGTTTTATCAGTGGGGGCTGTTTTCCTTGTCTTGGTGGTGGATAGTCATTGCCTTGATAGTCTGTACGGGCATCATCAATGCCTACAACTTTATGGATGGCATTAACGGCATAACCGGTGGTTATTCTCTGGTTGTTCTTGCTGCGTTGGCCTATATCAATAAAGAGGTGGTGACTTTTGTGGAAGCGGATTTCATCTATACCGTTATCTGTTCTGTTCTTGTCTTTTGTTTCTTCAATTTCCGCAAGCGTGCCAAATGCTTTGCCGGTGATGTGGGTTCCGTGAGTATTGCTTTTATCCTTCTTTTCCTGATAGGCAGGCTCATCATTGAAACAGAAGATTTCAGCTGGATAGTCCTTTTGTCCGTTTACGGTGTAGACAGTGTTCTGACTATCATCCACCGTCTGATGCTTCATGAGAATATCGGCTTGCCGCATCGCAAACATCTGTATCAGATAATGGCGAATGAACTGAAAGTTCCTCATGTAATGGTTTCTTCTTTTTACATGGCAGTGCAGGCAATCATAATCGTAGGATATATAACGTGCTTGGGTTATGGTTATTGGTATTTGGCAGGTATAATTCTTTTGCTTTGTTTTCTTTATATCTGTTTTATGAAGAAATATTTCGGATTGCACCAGTCTACGTGAGTAATACTGAAATGATGATTAGTAGAATAATGAAAGGCGATGGAGACTAAAATCTCCATCGCCTTTCGTCTTATTTTTGAAATATAAATCGTACCTTTGTCATACACCAATCAGGTTATAATAACATGGAACAGATGCGTAAACTGCCGATAGGCATACAGACTTTTGATAAACTTCGTGAAGGGAATTTTCTTTATGTAGATAAGACGGCTATGATTTATCAAATAGCATCTACTTCTACTCCTTATTTCCTAAGCCGTCCCCGTCGTTTTGGCAAGAGTCTGCTTCTTTCTACCTTTGAAGCCTACTTTCAAGGACGCAAAGACTTGTTTCAGGGCTTGGCCATCGAACAGTTGGAAACGAAGTGGGAACAGTATCCTGTTCTACATCTTGACTTGAATGCCCGGAAATATGAAACTGCTGCTGACCTGACGGCTATGCTTAATCAGTATCTGGAGAAATGGGAGCTGCTCTATGGTCAGGAGAAGGAAGACCGTAGTCCGGAGGAGCGTTTTGCTTACGTGATAGAGCGGGCATGCACGCTGACGGGAAAGCAGGTTGTTGTGCTGATTGATGAGTATGACAAGCCATTGCTTCAAGCGGTCTTGGATGAGAACTTGCTGGATGAGTATCGGAAAATATTGAAAGCGTTCTACGGTGTCTTGAAGAGCGCTGACCGTTATCTTCGTTTTGTTTTCCTGACCGGAGTGACCAAGTTTGCGCAAGTAAGTGTATTCAGTGACTTGAACCAGCTGAATGATATCAGCATGAAGTCTCCTTACGCTGCTTTGTGTGGTATTACCAAAGAGGAGTTGGTGAAAACCTTTCTGCCGGAACTTGAGAGACTGGCTAAACGAAGAGGGATATCTTTACAAGAAGTGATTGATTTGATGGAACGTCAATATGATGGTTACCATTTTCATCCGGAAGGTGTAGGAATGTTCAATCCGTTCAGTGTATTGAATGCTTTTGATGCAGAAGAGATGGGGTACTATTGGTTTCAGACCGGCACACCTACTTACTTGGTTGACTTGCTGAAGCAGAGTGATTACGATATACGTCTATTGATAGATGGAGTGGAAGTGCTGGCTTCCGCTTTCTCTGAATATCGTGCGGAAACAAATAATCCTCTTCCGATGATTTATCAAAGTGGTTATTTGACCATAAAAGGGTATGATGATGATGTGAAGCTATACACTTTAGGCTTTCCAAATGATGAGGTTCGTTACGGCTTTCTGAATTTTTTGGTACCCTATTATACCAATGTATCCAATGATGAGACTGGTTTCCACATCGCTAAATTCATGCGTGAATTGAAGAGTGGAGATGTGGAGGCGTTTATGGAGCGTCTTAAGATATTCTTCTCCGGTATTCCGTACGAGTTGAGTGATGATACGGAACGTCATTATCAGGTTATTTTTCATGTAGTGTTTACTTTGCTGGGACAGTTCATCCGGTCCGAGGTTCGCAGCAGCCGCGGCCGTGCGGACGCAGTAGTTCATACCCCTACCGCTATTTATGTTTTTGAGTTCAAACTGGACGGTACGGCCGACGCAGCTCTGAAGCAAATAGATGAGAAAGGTTATCTGATTCCTTATACCTTGGATGGCAGGAAATTAGTGAAAGTAGGTGTGAACTTCAGTAAAGAAACACGGAATATTGATGAATATATTGTCGTGGAGGAATAGGAACGAACAATCCTATATACGGAAAAGGCGATGGAGAATCAAATCTTCATCGCCTTTTCCATATTATAGTATTTCATTTTATTTCTTCATCCTCAGCACCCGTATTCCCGTCCACTTATTATTGTCTTTCAGCATTTGGGACAAGGGGACTTTGGAGACGACCACTTTCTTGTCGGTAGAGGAAGCGTGTACCAGCAGGAGTTTGCTATCCGCATAGAAAGCGATTCCCATGTGGGCTACGTCCAGCCCCGGAGTGTTGGTGGTGATGGCTATGATATCGCCGTCTTTAATCCACGGGAGACGATCGGCGGGAAGTTTGGCTTTGGGAAGATAGTGAATTTCCTTGCCGGACAAGGATTGTTCAATCTTCTTCATTTTGGCTATGTTCTCCGGAGAATTTGCCAGCTGCTTGTAGAGTTGGGGGTGGGAAGACATGTAGGAGATGGACAACCGTTCGGTGTCGGGACTCATGGCGCCCGTTACATCTTGAAGGAAGCCGTTGCGTACGCCATTGTTTATCCAGTCGGCAATATAATGCAGGCGGGAAGTGTACCCGTCGATTTTACCGTCACGGTAACGGATTTTTTGCAGGTTATCGGCGAAAGCGCTTTCCGAGATGTCTCCGTCGGCCAATTTGGGGGTGAGTGTCTCTGCCAGTACATATTCCACCAGCGTGGTACAGTCTACTTCATCGCAGTTGATGACGAGTTCTTCGGGACCATCAGCCTCCAGCGTATGGGCTACGTATGGCACATCCAGATACTTTATTCCATTGCTCAACATATCTTTCCCTCCCTGGGCAGAAACGGAAGTTACCATGGCTGCGGCGCAGAGGGCGCTGAACATAAATTTAGTCATTGTTTTCATTTTTCTTTCTTTTGATTATTATTGTTCTTGAACGTAAAAAGGATGCAGCAAATTTACTACATCCTTTTTATAAAAGCTTAATCCGGAGGGATTAAATTCAATATTGCCGGATTAAATATTTATAATCCTCCTTTTTATCGAACGGAACAAGGGAGAAACCGTATTCAATGGCGTTCTCTTTGCCCGGACGAATCAGATAGGGCTCATGGGCGGTTGCGCCCCAACTGTCGTCTCCACCGACACCCATCATGCGGTAATCAATGAACAAATCGACCATCTTTTCCGGCAGAGGGTCGGTGAGGTGGCGGTGATGGGTCTTTTCGGTACGCGGAGCGCTGTTGTCAATCGTATCGCCGCTGTCCATACTTTCCAGGGGATAGTTGGAGGTGTTCAGCTCAAAGGTGCGGTCGGCGATGAGCAGCAAACCACGTTGCGTCTTATCGGTAAGGGCGCACCAATAGATGTCCGTGCGATGGTTGTTCTCCTGTGGGCGGACATACGGCTCGTACATATCCTTGACCGGGATGGCGTACTCTCCGATGAACTGGGAGGTACGGCGGTCTCGGTAATTCTCTTTCGGACCGCGACCGTAGTAGGTCAAGTCTGTAAAGCTTTCCGGCAACTGCATCCGCAGGCCCACACGCGGTATCATCGGAGCTTGGTCTCCTTCGGCCACGAACCGGTTGTCTACCTTGATGACTCCGCTGGCATATATCTTATAGGTGATGTCCCAACGGGCATCTGTCTGTGGAAAACGGTAGGTCACCTTTATTGTCGTGGCATTGCTGCCCGGAGTCACTTGGAAACTTTCGGCTTTTGGTTCTTGATAGCTTGCCTCTTTCCAGGCTTTGAGGCGGACGGGGAGGTTGGCTCCATAATCATTGTCCGTCGGTGCACGCCAGAAGAATGGGCGGGGACCTTGACCGTTCAGTATGTACTCGTGCTTCTTGTATAAATAGGAGGTGAGCAGACCGCTTTGCTTGTCGAAGGTGGCTTTGAAGTCGGGACCGGAGAACGCCACCAAATTTCCCTCTTCCTTAGAAGTGGCGGGCTGCTGTGCCGTAGCCTCTTTCTTGTAGAAAGTATGGACGTAGGTCTGTTCGCGTGCGATGACCGTGCCGGCCGGGAGGAAAGGCTCTGCCGTCTTGATGGCTGCATAGAACTCGATACGCACATCTCCCGTTGTCTGTTTCTCTTTGGGTATGCCGTTCAGGAAGCCGGTGGTTACCGTCTTGCCCGGTGCGGCATGGATATTTTCAATCTTGCCACGGTAGACTTCCTTTCCGTGGTCGCGGATGATGTAGTAGAAGTCGTACTTGTCGAGATTGGTGAAGGAGAAATCATTGCGGATTTTCACGGTGGAAGTCTGCTTGTCGAAATCAAGGAACTTGATGTTCTGGTAGACCTTCCCCATCTCTTCCGTCTGTGGTTTGACACTGCGGTCGGGGTATACCACGCCGTTGATGCAGAAATTGCCATCGGAGGGGGTACCGTTCTCGCCATAGTCGCCGCCATAGGCCCAGTATTTGCGCCCGTCGTCTGTCTTGGCGGCGAAGCCTTGGTCTACCCAGTCCCAGATACAGCCGCCCTGGAGGATGGGATATTTTTCGATGATATCCCAGTAGTCCTGGAAGTTACCGAGACTGTTGCCCATGGCATGGGCATACTCGCAAAGAATGAGGGGACGCGTCATCTCTTTGTTCCGGGCATACTTCTCCAGATAGGAAGGGGGAGCATACATCGGGCAGTAGATGTCCGTATTCCATTCCAACAGTGCACGTTCATACTGGATGGGACGGCTGTCGAGTGTCTTCAAGGTGTTGTAAGTGACGTAGAAATTCAATCCGTTCCCGGCTTCGTTGCCCAGCGACCAGATGATGACTGACGGATGGTTCTTGTCCCGCTCGTACATATTCATGGTGCGGTCGAGATGGGCATTCATGAAGAGCGGATTGTTTCCCAGCGTACCGCCTACCCGCAAGTCGTAACCCATGCCGTGACTTTCGATATTGGCTTCGTCGATGACGTAGATACCATATTCATCGCAGAGTTCGTAGAAACGTTCCTGCTGGGGATAGTGGCAAGTGCGTACGGTATTGACATTGTATCTCTTCCAAAGCTCGAAGTCTTTCTTCATCAGTTCTTCGGAGACATAGTGACCGGTGTTCTCGTTGTGTTCGTGATAGTTCACGCCTTTCACGAGGATGGGTTGCCCGTTCACCAGCAATTGCTTGTCCTTGATTTCCACTGTGCGGAATCCTACTTTGCAGCTTGTCGCTTCAATCACATCCCCGTTAGGTCGCTTTAGGCTGATGACGAGGGTATAGAGGTTGGGCGTTTCGGCTGTCCATTGCAAAGGTTCCTGGATGGTTTTCTTAGTGAACTCCACTTCTGTCTGGTCACCGCTGACCTGGGTAGAGGACTGGGCTATCTGCTGGTCGTTCTTGTCCAGCAGGCGGTAGCCAACGAGAAATGGGGAATTTTGTCCGCTTTCATTGGTAAACTGCACCTTTACCTTGAGGATACCGTTCCGGTAGTTCTCATCCAAAGGAGACTCCACCTTGAAGTCCGTGAGATGGATTTGAGGCTGGGCATATAAGTAAATGTCCCGTTCGATACCACTGATGCGCCAGAAGTCCTGGCATTCCAGATAGTTGGCATCGGAAAAGCGGTGTATCTGAATGGCAATGACATTCTTCCCTTTCTTGGCAATGGCGCTGACGTTGAAACGCGCCGGAGTCTTTGCATCTTTACTCATGCCTACAAACTTGCCGTTGAGGTAGTAGAAGGCTGCCCCGCGTACGCCGTCGGCACTCAGGAAAATTTCCTTATCGTCCCAGTCTCCCGGAAGAGTGAACTCGCGGCGGTAGGTGCCGGTGGGATTCCATTCTTGGGAAACGTATGGAGGATTGGGCTTGTCCCAATAAGGAGGATAGCCCGAAGAACAGAATTCATAAGGCTGGTTCACATAGATGGGCGTACCGAATCCCTGCAACTCCCAGTTTCCGGGTACATTGATGTCCGGCCAGCGGCTGGCGTCCACACGGTCCATCATGAAGTCTGTGGGGCGGTCGGCGAAGGTTTCCACATAATGGAATTTCCATTTCCCGTTAAGGGACAAGCGGAAGGTTCCGTTCTTGCGGTCATTGATGACGGCATCAGCCTCCGTGACGTAGGAGGTGAACGTGCTGCGGGCAGGCTCCCGGTTGATGCTTGTCAGCTTGGGGTTGGTAATCTCTTCGTAGCGATTGTTCTCCTGAGCAGTCAGGGCAAAGGGAAACGCTGCGAGGCAAGTGAGTAAAAAATACTTTTTATTCATAATTGCTTTTATTTCTTTGTGGTAGGTTCAGAGACCGGGAATACGAGCCCTTCACGCAACCACTTCTCCAGTTCTTCCGTCCATTGACGCTTGTAGGTGAAGTTGTCCCGGAATCCCCAGCCATGTCCGCCGGTAGGGTAGGCATGCAGGCTGGCAGGCACTTTGTGGTCGCGCAAGGCGAGGAAATAGCCAATGCCGTTGATGGGTGGCACTGCGTCGTCGTCCGAAGAAAGCATGATAAAAGCCTGCGGAGTGCGTGGGGACACTTGTCTTTCGAGGGAGTATTTTTGTTCCAGCTCCTGAGATGGATTTTCTCCGATAAGGTTCTTACGGGAACCTCCATGGGTAACGCCTTTCTGCATGGAAATCACCGGATAGAACAAGATCTGGAAGTCGGGACGGGTCTTGTCACCGCTGTATAGTGTGGCAAGCGAAGCTGCCAGATGGCCGCCGGCAGAAGCGCCCATGATGCCTACACGCTGAGGATTGACACCCCATTCGGCGGCATGTTCGCGTACCATGCGGATGGCTTGTTCGGCATCGGAAAGGGGCACTTCATGGTGCCCGTTGGGCATACGGTATTTCAGTACTGCATAGGTGATGCCTTGTGTGTTGAACCAGGGAGCCATGTCGTGTCCCTCGTGCTTCATGGCCAGCCCTCCGTAGCCACCTCCCGGACACATGATGATGGCCATGCCGTTGGGGTGGGAGGCAGGATACACCGTAAGGGTAGGGGTGGTGACATCGGACACCCATTCGTTGTTATGGTTCTGTCCGGAATTGGTCAGTTCGTTGTTATTGGGGGCACCGTTGGGCCACAAAGGTAGCTCAACGGGCTTTTGTGCAGATAACATGGTCGCTGCAAATAGAAAAGATAAAAGTAGAATCTTTTTCATGTTCTTGGTATTTAAAAGTTATTTGGTTTTCATGGAAGCTTTGATGAGGTAGAATATCAGAATGGCATAAGCACCCAGCGCCAGCACTTCAGACCAAGTGTTCTGCAACCATGCATCGTTCACGAGGTTGATTCCTCCGAAACGCATGGCGGCGCTTACCACGCCCATCAATGCACCGCCGGCAATGAAACCGGAGGCAAGCAGTGTGCCTTTTTCCCCGCGTTCGGCATTGAGAGCGGCATCCTTGCTGCGGCTGGTCACGTACCAGTTGATGGCACCGCCCACTACCAACGGAACATTCAGTTCCAATGGGATGAACATACCCAATGCAAATGCCAGTGCGGGAATCTTGCAGAAATTGAGGATGATGGCCAGCACTGCACCGATACCGTAGAGCGGCCAGGGCGCACCCACACCGTTCATCAACGGTTCGATAACGGCCGCCATGGCATTGGCTTGCGGAGCGGCCAGCTGTCCGCTGGTGAAACCGTATGTCTTGTTCAGGATAATCATTACACCACCTACAGTAGCGGCAGAAACGATGGTTCCGAGGAACTTCCAGGTCTCCTGCTTGGCAGGCGTGCTACCCAGCCAGTAACCGATTTTCAAGTCTGTGATGAAGCCTCCCGCCATGGACAGTGCCGTACATACAACACCGCCCATCACCAGTGCCGCAACCATCCCTTCGGGACCTTTCAGCCCTACGGCTACCATGACTACGGATGCCAGGATTAATGTCATCAGCGTCATTCCGGATACGGGGTTTGTGCCCACAATCGCAATGGCATTGGCTGCCACGGTGGTGAACAGGAAAGCGATACCTGCAACAAGCAGGATAGCTACAATGGTATGTGTCAAGTTGCCCTGCATCACATCGAAGTAGAAGAAGAGAACAACTAGCAGCAGCGTGATGATGGAACCGATGGCGATAATCTTCATAGAGATGTCCCGCTGTGTGCGCTTCACACTGGCTTCCACGTTGGACTTACCTCCCATTTCCTTGGCAGCCAGTCCTACGGCACTCTTGATGATGCCCCAAGACTTGATAATGCCGATGATACCTGCCATGGCAATGCCACCGATACCGATGCTCTTGGCATAGTATTTGAAGATTTCTTCCGGAGCCATAGCGCCTATGGTTGCCGTGATTTCGGGGTTCCATTGGTTCAGTACGGAATCTCCCCAAATCATGGACATACCGGGGATGATAATCCACCATACGGCCAGTGAGCCGGCACAGATGATGGACGCGTATTTCAGTCCCACAATATAACCCAGACCGAGCACGGCAGCACCCGTATTAACCTTGAATACCAGCTTGGCTTTCTCGGCCAGCATTTCGCCGAAGCCGCATACGCGGGTAGTGAAATTCTCGTTCCACCAGCCGAAGGTTGCCACGATGAAGTCGTATAGACCTCCGATAATACCAGCCATGAGTAATGGTTTTGCCTGGCTGCCGCCCTTTTCACCGGAGACGAGCACTTGTGTGGTGGCTGTCGCCTCGGGGAAGGGATACTTGCCGTGCATGTCGCTCACGAAATATTTGCGGAAGGGGATAAGGAAGAGAATACCCAGCACACCTCCCAGCAGGGAACTGATAAAGACTTGTGCAAAGGTGACGGTGATTTCTTTCGGATAGGTCTCTTGGAGAATATAGAGTGCCGGAAGGGTGAAGATGGCACCTGCCACGATGACGCCCGAGCTGGCACCGATAGACTGGATAATGACGTTTTCGCCCAATGCGTTTTTGCGTTTGGCGGCACCCGATACGCCGACGGCAATGATGGCGATGGGGATGGCGGCTTCGAATACTTGCCCCACCTTCAGCCCCAGATAGGCGGCTGCGGCCGAAAAGAGGATGGCCATTAGAATACCCCATGTCACCGACCAGGCATTTACTTCTGAATACTTCTTGTCCGGGCTCATCAGAGGGTTGTACACTTCTCCCGGTTTCAGTTCACGGAACGCATTTTCCGGTAGTCCGGTAATAGGTTCTTCTTCTTGTTTCATAGGTTTTGTAGTTTTATGTTTTTCTTTAATAGACTTCAAAGAAAGCAAAAAAAAAGGAGATTTAAAAAAATCTCCTTAATTCTGTATGGTAAAATGCTTATTTGGCATCTTTAGCGGTCATGTCCCCTTCGATAAATAATCGCATGATTTCCGTTTTGGCATTGGTGCGCAGGGTAATGGATTTCTTGAAGTGTCCGGGGTATCTTCCGGTTCCATTATAAGTTACTTTCACTGTTCCAGTCTTTCCCGGTGCTATCGGTTCTTGTGAATATTCGGGAACGGTACATCCGCAGGAAGCTACAGCCTGATGGATGACAAGCGGAGCATCGCCTACGTTCGTAAACTTAAAGGTGTAGCTGACCACAGGACTGTTTTCGGAGAATGTGCCGAAGTTGTGGGTGGTCTGTTCGAATTTGATGTCTGCCTTTCCTTGTGCATAGGCATAACCGATGCTCATAACCAGCAGCATCATATAAAAAACGACTTTCTTCATGTTCTTATCTTTTTTATATTTCAACGGCGCAAAGGTAACCCATTTTCATTAAAATAATGCCTATGGCGTGCGAAATTGTATTAAATCGGGCTCAAAAGGTCTCTGTACGAATGATAAGCAGGGAAAAATAGGGGAAGCGGATGGTCGCTATCCGCTTGCTGTCATTGATATACTTCTCTTCCGGAGTGCCTACATTCTCAAAATAGTGATACCGGTATTCGGGATGCAGGCGGATGCAGCGGTGAATCTCATCGGTGCATCTGGACAGCTTCATGATGACAACCGCACTGTTTTCGCTTGTCAGTTTCTCTATCTCTTCTGTCGTAGTAATGCCGGGTATCACCGTCAGCCGCTCTTCCTGGCTGGCCACATGGAGCCCGCCCAGTGCGCCGGCGGCAATGAAGGCGGGGATACCGGGGATGTGCTTCACGGGGATGCCGTCTGCCTGCAGTTTGTCATATACATAATGTATGGAAGAGTAGAATCCGGCATCTCCTTCGGCAACGATACAGACCTTCTTTCCTTGTTGCCGGAGGGTGGAGCTCTCCATATAGACCTCGTCGTAGGCGCTCAGGGCTTTTTCGCGCTGTTTGCTCATGGGGAGTGGAAAGCGGTGCACCGTGTTTTCCGGAATGTCGAGTTGCAATAGGATGTCGGCTGCGCGTGAAACTCTGTTTCCATCTTTGGCCAGTGTCTCGGGACAGAATATACAGTCGGCTGTCTGCAGGGCTTTCAAGCCTTTTACGGTAATCAGTTCCGGTTCGCCGGGACCGAGAGATACAAATATGACGGGGAACATTTGCATGAAGACATTAAAGGTTAAAAATTAAAGAACAGCAAAACGGCTACAAAAGTGGGGAAATAATCAGTAGCAAACAAGATATTCGCTATCTTTGTTATTTACTAAAACAATCTGTTTTTTATGGATTATCAACTGAACACCCGCTTGAATGGCAACATAGCCATGACTTCCAGCTACCATGAGCGTGCGTCGCTGCAACGTGACAAGACTCTGTATAAATTCATTTGGGTACAGAGCGGTACGCTCACTCTGGAAATAGACCATATCCCCATGCGCCTGGAAAAGGATGAAATCGTGACCTTGACCCCGTTGCATCACCTGGAGGTAAAAGAGGTGGACGGTGAATACCTGACGTTTGTATTCAACAGCAATTTTTATTGCATCTATGGACATGACAACGAGGTCTCTTGCAATGGATTCCTTTTTTATGGCTCTTCCAAGGTGATGAGACTGGCGCTTTCTGCCGGGCAGTCTTCCAACCTGCATGACATAGTCCGCATTTTCCGGCAGGAATCGGTCATCCATGACAATCTGCAGGAGGAGATGCTACGCATTGTCTTGAAACGTTTCATCATTACCTGCACACGCATTGCGCACCAGCGTTTCGGGGTGGGGCAGGAGAAGGAAAAGACGTTTGACATCATCCGGCAGTATTACGTATTAGTGGACCGGCATTTCAAGGAGAAGAAGCAAGTGCAGGATTATGCCGATATTCTTTGCCGTTCTCCCAAGACACTTTCCAATCTGTTCTCGACCTGCGGGTTGCCTTCCCCTTTACGGGTGATTCATGACCGCATTGAGGCGGAAGCCATGAGATTGCTGCTGTATACCCACAAAAGCGCTAAGGAAATCAGCTCCATTCTGGGCTTCGAAGACTTGTCCGCGTTCAGCCGTTTTTTCAAGAAAATGACCGGCGAGAGTGTCTCGGACTACCGGAAAAGAGTGAAACGGGAAGAATTGCCAACTGTTGCGGAATAATTGCCATTTCGTACGTGGTGGAAAACAAGGAACTTTGCAAAAACAAAAATCAAGTCATATTACTGAAACCATTTAAAAAGTAGAACAAAGATGAAAACGAAATTGCAAAACTTGTTTATGGCTGCGTTGACGCTGGCCGCTTCCACTCAAAAGTTGGGTGTTAATTTGATTCGTGTAGCCATCCTGGTTATTTTCGTATAGATTGGTGGGTTGAAATTCTGGAATTATGAGGCTGAAGGGATTGTCCCTTTTGTGGCGAACAGCCCGTTCATGAGCTTCTTTTATACAAAGAGTGCCCCGGAGTACAAGGAGTATAAGCTGAAAGAGGGCGAGTTCAATGAGGCGAAACATCAGTGGCACGTGGAGAACAATACGTATGGTTTCTCTCACGGTCTGGGCATTCTGATTATGACCATCGGCATTCTGACATTTCTGGGGATATTCTCTCCGAAAATCGGACTGGTGGGAGCTGCACTGGCCATTGTCATGACAATAGGTACCCTCTCTTTCCTGGTGACAACCCCTGAGGTGTGGGTGCCTGACTTGGGAAGCGGGGAGCACGGCTTTCCGTTGCTGACGGGGGCAGGGCGCTTGGTCATCAAGGATACGGCCATTCTTGCCGGTGCCATTGTCGTACTGTTTGACAGTGCAAAAAGAGTATTGAACCAATTAAGGAAATAGACGTATGAAACAGTATGATGTCATTATCATCGGATTCGGCAAAGGCGGAAAGACATTGGCTGCCGAGTTGGCAAAACGGAAGCTGGACGTTGCCGTAGTGGAGCGTTCGGAAAAGATGTACGGAGGGACATGTATCAATATCGGTTGCATTCCCACAAAAACATTGGTGCATGCGGCAAAGTATGCGGACAAAGACGCTTCTTGGGAGGTCAAGAAGGCATACTATCGTCAGTCCATTGCAAGGAAGGAAGAGGTCGTCTCTTTCCTGCGTCAGAAGAACTATCACAATCTGGCCGACAATCCTCATATAACGGTCTATACGGGTATCGGCTCCTTTGCAGGTCCGGATGTGGTGGAAGTTGGGATGGCGGAAGGGACATTACAATTGCAAGCTCCCCGGATATTCATCAATACGGGTGCCGAAACCGTCATTCCACCGATAGAGGGGATACAGGGCAATCCGCGGGTATATACCAGCACCTCCATTATGGAACTGACTGAGCTGCCGGCACAGCTCGTCATTGTAGGCGGGGGATACATCGGACTGGAATTTGCTTCCATGTATGCTTCATTCGGTTCGCAAGTCACGGTGCTCGAGGGCTCTTCCGAACTGATATCCCGGGAGGACCGGGACATTGCGGACAGTGTCCGGGAGGTATTGGAACAGAAAGGAATCGTTTTCAGGCTGAATGCACGCGTGCAGTCCGTGAAAGGTTCTGACGTCATTTACCGGGATGCAGTCACTGGAGAGGAGCATCAGTTGCAGGCTGATGCCATCCTGCTGGCTACCGGCCGGCGTCCGAATACGGCTGGCTTGAATCTGGCGGCGGCAGGTGTAGAGGTGAATGAGCGCGGTGCCATTGTGGTGGACGACTATTTGCTGACTACCAACCCCAAGATACATGCTATCGGTGATGTAAAGGGCGGTTTGCAGTTTACCTACATTTCTTTGGATGATTACCGCATTCTGCGCGAAGACCTTTTCGGGGCGGGAGAACGCAAGGTGTCCGACCGTGACCCGGTGAGCTATTCGGTATTCATCGACCCGCCGCTTTCACGCATCGGGCTGAGCGAAGCGGAAGCACGCAAGAAGGGATTGAATATAAAGGTCAACAAGCTGCCGGTAGCCGCCATTCCGCGTGCCAGGACTTTGGGCGATACGAACGGACTCTTCAAGGTAGTGGTAGATGCCGATACGGACAAGATTTTGGGCTGCACGTTGTTTGGGCCGGAATCGAGTGAAGTCATCAACCTGGTGGCAATGGCTATGAAGACCGGGCAGGAATATACCTTCCTCCGTGATTTTGTCTTTACACATCCCAGCATGAGTGAAGCACTGAATGACTTGATGGGCTTTTAAAGATTATTTAGGCACAATATCCGTCAATTTGCAGGAAGAGCATTTGCGTATCTCCCCAAAAATGACGAATATTGTGCCCGAATTCCATAAACCCCAATAGTCATGACCCGGATATCTGCCATAGGCATTGCACTGCTGTGCATTTTATGCGTAACCTCTTGCGGCTTAAAATCAAGACAGATTACTACCGAATCTTCTTCCGAAACGGGCTATTCTCCGGTTACGACAGACACGGCAGCTACCATTGTACCGTGCTATGCCAAAGGCTATACGGTGAAATATCTTCCGCACCATGTCCGTCTGGTGGATATACACGACCCTCAAAAAGAAAGCAGCAGCACTTTCCACTATGCGCTGGTACCGAAAGGCATAAAGCCTGTCGGCATACCGAGCGACTATACGGTGATAGAAACGCCGGTGGAGCACGTCATGTGTATGACATCCCTGCAACTTTCCAACTTCATCCGTCTGGATGCCTGCGATTATGTGGTGGGCATCACCAGTACGCGCCATCTCTTCAACAAGGAGATGAACGACCGTTTGAAGTCCGGCGAGACCGTGAAGATTGGTATCGAAGGGAACTTTGATAATGAATTGATAATGAGCATGAATCCGGATGTTATCTTTATCTCTCCTTTCAAGCGGGGTGGATATGATGCCATGCGGGAAATCGGTATTCCACTGGTTCCCCATTTGGGGTATAAGGAGATGACCCCGTTGGGGCAGGCTGAATGGATAAAATTCATCGGCATGTTTATAGGCCGGGAAGTGGAGGCGAATGAAAAGTTTGCTGCGATAGAGAAGCGCTATAACGAATTGAAGGAGCTGGCTGCCAACGTGAAGAAGCGTCCGGTGGTATTCAGCGGCGAGATACGGGGCGGCAACTGGTATGCAGTGGGAGGAAAGAGCTTTCTTGCCGAACTGTTCCGTGATGCCGGTGCGGATTATTTCTTGAAAGACGATCCCCGTTCGGGAGGTGTCACGCTGGATTTTGAAACCGTATATAGCCAGGCGGAGAGTGCCGACTATTGGCGCATTGTCAACAGCTATGACGGGACATTCACGTATGATGCCTTGAAGTCCCTCGACCCGCGTTATGCCGACTTCCGTGCGTTCCGTGAGAAGGGAGTGGTGTACTGCAACATGCGTGAGAAACCCTTCTACGAAAGTATGCCCATGCAGCCCGAAATTGTATTGGAAGACTTGATACATGCTTTCCATCCCGATTTGTTGCCTGACTATAAACCGACTTACTACGAACTGCTGAAATGATAAAAAGACCCGTACTTCCGTTGATGTTGCTGACACTGGCATCTATCTTTCTTTTTTTCCTGCTGAACCTGCTTTTGGGGTCGGTTCACATTCCTCTGCGCTCCGTGTGGAACATATTGTGGGGAAATACGGATGAATCCGTTATTTGGCAGAATATCATCTGGAAGTCCCGCGTGCCCCAGGCGTTGACGGCATTGGTGGCGGGAGCAGGGCTGTCGGTCAGCGGTCTGCAGATGCAGACGGTGTTCCGCAATCCGCTGGCAGGGCCTTCGGTATTGGGCATCAGTTCAGGTGCCAGCCTGGGTGTGGCTTGTGTGGTATTGCTGTCCGGGGCGATGGGCGGTGTGGCATTGAGCCGTTTGGGGTATATGGGCGAGGTTGCCTTGTCGGTTGCCGCCATTATCGGTGCGCTGGCTGTGATGGCGCTCATTGTCTATGTCTCCCAGAAGGTGAAGGGCAACGTGACGCTGCTGATAATCGGTGTGATGATAGGCTATGTGGCAAGTGCCGTCATCGGCGTATTGAAATATTTCAGTGTGGAGGAAGATATACGTGCATATGTCATTTGGGGATTGGGTAGCTTTGCCCGTGTTTCGGGCGACCAGATGGTGCTGTTTGTCTGCATCATGGCTGTGCTGCTTCCGTTGTCCTTCCTGCTGATAAAGACGATGAATCTGTTGCTGCTGGGCGATGGCTATGCACGCAATCTGGGACTGAACATCAAGCGGGCACGCCTGCTGGTTATCTCATGCTCCGGTGTGCTGGTGGCTATTGTAACGGCCTATTGCGGTCCGATTATGTTTATCGGATTGGCGGTTCCCCATTTGTGCCGTGCCATCTTCCACTCTTCGGACCATCGGGTGCTGATGCCTGCCACATTGCTGGTAGGCGCTTCCCTGGCATTGGTCTGCAATCTGATAGCCCGTATGCCCGGCTTCGAGGGAGCTTTGCCGGTCAACTCGGTGACGGCACTGGTAGGTGCGCCGGTAGTGGCTTCTGTACTTTTTAGAAAACGGAAAGGAGAATTGAATGAATAAGGAAACCATACATATAGAGAATCTTTCCATCGGTTACCCCGGTAAGGGGGATGTGAAAGTGGTGGCAGACGGCATTTGCGCCGGAATTAACAGTGGTGAGCTGACTTGCTTGTTGGGAGCTAATGGAGTGGGGAAGTCCACGTTGCTCCGTACGTTGTCCGCCTTCCAGCCTAAACTTGGAGGAAACATATTTATTGAAGGAAAAGAGATAGGGGACTATACCGACAAGCAGCTTTCGCGCGTCATCAGTGTGGTGCTGACAGAGAAGTGCGATATACGCAATATGTCCGTCGTAGAACTGATAGGTCTGGGACGCAGCCCCTACACCGGTTTCTGGGGAACCCTTTCGAAAGAGGACAAGACTGTGGTGGACAAATCCATCGCCCTGGTAGGCATTCCCCATCTGGCACACCGCATGGTGCATACGCTGAGTGACGGTGAACGGCAGAAGGTGATGATAGCCAAGGCGCTCGCCCAGGAAACTCCCGTCATCTATCTGGATGAACCGACAGCTTTCCTTGATTTTCCCAGTAAAGTAGAGATGATGCAACTGCTTCACCAGCTCAGCCGGCAAACGGACAAGACGATTTTCCTTTCTACTCACGACCTGGAACTGGCCCTGCAGATAGCGGACAAAATATGGCTGATGGACAAGGTGAACGGCGTAACTATCGGTACTCCCGAGGACCTTTCGTTGAACGGCAGCCTGAGCAACTTCTTTGCCCGTAAGGGTATTGCCTTTGATTTGGAAACGGGACTGTTCAGGGTAGCCAATGAATATACCTCCCAGATACGCTTGGCGGGCCACGGGCAGAAGTATGCCATGGTGCGCAAGGCACTCCAGAGAAACGGGATTCTGGCAAACCGGAATGTTGAATCGGAGATCTATATCGAAACCGGAGATTTGAAGGGAGACGGCAGCTTCGTATTCCATCGACCGGGCAAGGAGCCGGTAACGGTGTACTCCATTGAGGAATTGCTGCAAATAGTCTTGTCATTCCATTCCCTATGATGCACCATTCTGCAAAGGATAATTATGTCCACTTAACGACGACTCCGGTCCCCCGGCTGATTACGTCATTGGCTGTGCCGACCATCATCAGCATGCTGGTGACGTCTTTCTATAACATGGCAGATACCTATTTTGTGGGTAAAATAAATCCCCAGTCTACGGCTGCCGTAGGTATCGTGTTTTCTGTGATGTCCATTATCCAGGCTGTGGGATTCTTCTTCGGTCATGGTTCGGGGAACTACATCTCCCGTAAGTTGGGGGCGCAGGAAACGGAGAGTGCCGAGAAGATGGCATCCACCGGCTTCTTTTTTGCCTTGTTTATCGGAGCGGCTCTGGCTGTGCTGGGATTGCTGTTCCTTACACCGCTTTCCCTTGCTTTGGGGTCGACGCCTACTATTCTTCCGTATACGGAGCGCTATTTGGGAATCATTCTGCTGGGTACTCCTTTTATGACCGCCTCATTGGTGCTGAATAACCAAATACGTTTTCAAGGTAATGCGGCGTATGCCATGGTGGGGATTGTGAGTGGGGCGGTCATCAACGTGGTGCTCGACCCTATCCTGATTTTTGTATGCGATATGGGCATATCCGGTGCCGCACTTGCCACAGTAGTCAGCCAGATATGTAGTTTCATTCTTTTGCTATATATGGGGCGCAGAGGAGGAAATATACGTATACGTTACAGAAACTTTACGCCTACACTGGCTTTCATCAAGGAAATTATTGGGGGTGGAACTCCGTCACTCACCCGGCAGGGACTGGCAAGCGTGGCAACCATTTTGCTGAACGTGGCGGCCGGTGCATATGGTGACGCAGCTATTGCAGGGATGTCCATTGTGACGCGTATCTCTATGTTTATCAATGCTTTCCTAATTGGTTTCGGGCAAGGCTTCCAACCGGTATGCGGATTCAATTATGGTGCCGGGCTGTATGCCAGAGTGCGCCAAGGATTCTGGTTCTGTGTGAAGGTAGGCTTTTTCTTTTTGCTGGTTTGTGCGGTGGCAGGTATGGGATATGCCGAGGAGATTGTCTCCATCTTCCGCAAGGGAGACCCTGCTGTTGTAGCTACCGGTGCGGCAGCATTGCGCTGGCAGTTCATCACCTATCCGTTGGGTGCATGGATTGTGGTCAGCAACATGATGCTGCAGACTATCCGCAAGCCCGTACGCGCTACGATACTTTCCTCTGCCCGTCAAGGGCTGTTCTTCATCCCCCTCATCTTCATTCTTCCTTATTTCTTAGGACTGAAAGGGGGGGAAATGTGCCAGGCGGCGTCGGACATGCTGACCTTCTTCCTCGCCATTCCATTGACCTGCGGGGTGCTGGCGGAGATGAAGAGGAAGGAGGCGGAACAACTGCAACAGCGGCAATCTTGAAGTTTCTGCGTCCCTATTCAATTTTCACGGGAACTATCGGTTGCCGCTTCACTTTATCGAGGGGAGTTGCATGGTACTCGATGCGCCCGAAGTCTATCTGTCTCAAATCAATGCTTCTGATTGTACTGTTGTACATGGTGCGATAGTAGATGATACCGTTTGTCATATCTGTGGCCGATGTCCATTGGGTGGCACTTGGAATATTGGCAGGAACCTGGCCGAGGGGAAACTCGATGCCTACGGGTATATCAAAGTTATTCAGTATCTGAAAACATTGGAGAACGGTTTCCTGTGCGGTATTCTGTGGCGGTGTAGAAGTCTGGTAGAAAGCGGCACGGATAAAGCGGGAAGGGGGAGTCACATCTCCCGGAATTCCCAAAAAGCCGCTTCCCGAACCGAAAGGGGCTATAGTTACATTGCCCAGCGATTTGCTTTCGGCACTGCCCGGGTAGAGGTTCACATAATTGTTTAAGTTGGTCATCTGCCAGTCAAAGCCGGGGGAGTTTGTCAATACTCCCAGTTTGTTTTCATAGAAACGGGGCTGTCCGTCGATGAACTCCAATACCAGTTGGCGGCCGGTCTTGTCTGCAATCCGCCAATGTACGGTGGAGGCGCGCGGGTCAATGGCTATGACCGTCACATTTTCAATAGCCTCCTTTACCTCGTCCACAGTAGAAAAGCTTCCCAACAGCCATGATACCAATTGTAAATCGGCTATGCTCGACGCTTTTCGTGTGGGGTCGTACTCCTCGTATTTGCCATATCCGGGAAAGTAGAACAGCCCGGCGGAGAGCCCGGCTTCATTCAGACCTTCGGCCACGAACTCCTTTTGCTCCACTGCCAGGCCTACGTAGCCATAGCGTGAGGTGAACTCCATGCTGGACAGACTGCCTCCGGGTGTCAGTGATTGTTGCGAATAACCGCGCGGTACGATGACGTACTGGCTGTTCAGCTCACTGCCTCCCCATTCGATGGTGCGGGCTACGACGTGCGCATTGTCTTTGGCCGTCAGGGTGATACCGGTACATGCCCCTGCTGTTTGAGGGGCGAAGGTGAGGGCTGTCATTGCAGCCAGCAGGATAGGGATTCTTTTTGCCATATTATTCAGTTTATATTGTTGAGTATCTGTTTGTATACTAAACAACTCTGTATGGCAAAATGTTCCCTTACCAGAACCGGTACCCCAGCGTAAAGAATGCGGCGAAGTTCTTGGGAAAATATCCTCCTTCTTCCGAATGACCTATCATCTGGTTTATCTGCTCATTGACTTTTACCAGTCCCACTTGTGTCTCTGCACCGATGATGAATCTTCTGTATTCAAAAGTAAGTCCCAGGGCAATACCTGCATCGAAACGGTTGTTACCCATTTTCCCGTCTACCATACTGCCGAAAGTGTCTATCTTGAACTGGTATCCTCCCTGCATACTGCTGCTGCTATAATCGTAAGTCTCACCGGAAGTCTTGCCTGCCACACCTATGGCCGCATAAGGGCCGACACTCAGCGAGGCATGATAATCCTTGCCCAGATGGAGGCGGGCCGCTATCATGAGGGGGATTTGCAGATACAGTTCATGCATTTTGGCCTTGCCGATGTGGCTTATCTCGTCTTTACCGCCGATGGACACGAATTCCAATGCGGATTGCAGCACCCAGGTCTTGTTGAGGACATATTCTGCACCGACACCAGCTTTGTAAGCTATTTGGGTGTCACTACTGGAGTGTTTTCCATGAAAATGGGAGGTACCGATTCCAGCTTTTGCATGAAAGGACAGCGGGCTTTGTGCCAGACCGGTCAGTACGGTCATTGCCATACAGACGGTAATGATTATCTTCTTCTTCATGAGTAAATTTTTCCGTTTTCGGTTATGAGTAATACTGTTAGTTCGCCATTGGGCAGTAAGGGGTCACAGTGCCGGTGACAGAGCTCAATCAGTGCCTTGCCAAACTTTTCCAGCAGCTCTTCGGGAATGATGTCCCAGAGTTCGCGCGCCAGGTTCATCTGTCCGATGGCGGCAAGTGTTTCTTCGCTGCATCCCGTCTGGCGTGCCAGGTCTTGAATGAATTCCTTATTCATGGTCACTTTCTTGCTGTGGGTATCCAGATTGCCTTCGGCCAGTTTCACGGCCTTTCCCATCATCACGCCGAGGGTGACGTGCGGTACTTGCTCTTCGGCTGCTATTTTCAAGGTTTCGCCGATAAAGTTGCCGTAGTGCACGAAAGCCTGGGTGGGGAGGTCGGGATAATACGCCTTGATGAAACGTTCGCTCTTTGCACCGGAGCTGATGACGATACGAGGGCTCTGGGTTGCCTTTGCCACTTCCATGGACTTCCGGATGGAATTGACGAAGGCTTCCGAGGAGAATGGCTTCACGATGCCGGAAGTCCCGATAATGGAAATGCCTCCTTCGATACCGAGGCGAGGGTTGAAGGTGCGTTGGGCTATCTCTTCTCCACCTGGGATGGAGATGGTAATGAGAATAGGATTGGGCTGTTTGGCAATATGGAGGCGTTCAAGCCATAGCTTGACGTTCTTCTTTATCATTTCGCGCGGGGTGTCGTTGATGGCAGAGCTACCGAGCTCAAGTCCCAGACCGGGCATGGTGACGACACCTACGCCTTCGCCGCCGCAGACGATGATGTTGTAGTCGTCCTGGGGAGTGTCTTCCGGCAGCGGGTCGTCTATGCGGAAAGGTATGGCTATATTGGCCACAACTTTCATCCCGTTGGTGATGTCCGGGTCGTCACCGGCATCCTTGATGACGGTAGCGCTTGTCTCGAACATGCCGTCACCGTTTTCCAGAAGGTCGGAGTGGGGAATATGGTGCTGCGGCTCTACGGGAACCTGGATGGTTTCTCCGTTGGGAAGAACTACCGGAAATTCCGTAGGACGCTTTTTGAAGTAGATATTGAATACATCCCAGGTGGCGGCTACGGCGGCAGCGGCGGCACATGTTCCGGTGGTCAGTCCGCTGCGCAGGGGGAAGAAGTCGGGTAAATGTTTCTCGATTATGCGGCGCAGGCCATGCTCGCCGTTTACACAGATAAACTTGCCGGATGTCTTGGGGCGGCAGATGGCAAAGATGCGTATACCCAGTTGCCGGGCAGCTTCCACCTTCTCGCAGAATCTGCCGGATATCCCGCTTTCTTTGAGGAGGATGGCTTCGGGATGAAGCTGTTTCATCAGGATTTGCTCGTCTTCTCCGGGTGTGTAGTAGTAGAGGTTCTTCTCGGAGAAGCCCTGTTCCCGGGCGAGCTTGCGCGAGCTGTCACGGTCGAGGATGCGGAAGTAACAGCAGGCATTCTGCCACAAAGGCTTCAGCTTACCTATGGTCTGTACGCCGGTCAGTGCAAGTAAGATGAAAATCTTTTCTTTCTGTATCTTCTCGATGGCATCGTCATAATCCCTGCACCAGGTGATGTGTTCTTCATCGCGTTCCGGGAAGATACGCTCGAAACGGATGACGGGGATATTCGATTCCACGGAGACTTGTTCCAGAGTCTCATGCAACTGTGTGGCAAAGGGGTGTGCGGCGTCTATCAGCAGCTTTATGTGATGCTGTACACAGAATGTTTCTATTTCTATTGCATCCATCGCGCCTTGCAGGCGGATGCCATTATGCAGAAGTACGTCCTGCTCATCCCCTTTGGTAGAATAGTAGAAAGTTTTTCCGGCTTCTTCAAGGGTTTGGATGGCTATGCGTCCTTCGGTGGTTCCGCCAAATATTAATATCATGTTTGAATGTTTATGGGTGATTAATCGTTGATTTATTTCCGGTACAGATGCTTGAACTCGTGTGCATAGAGCCGTGACAGACCTTCACGGTTGCCGATGGCTTCGCCTACGACAATCATGGTTGTCAAGGTGAGGTTATTTTCCTTCACTATCCTGGCAAGGTCTTTGAGTTCCCCCCTGAATATTTGTTCGTCTTTCCATGTCAAGTGGTAGCAGACAGCTACGGGGGTAGTTTCCGGATATTCCTGCAACAGTTCTTCCTGCACCTGCTCCGCAATGCTTGCACTGAGGAAGATGCACATGGTACTTTGTGAGCGTGCCATGAGATGTAGCTTTTCGCGTTCGGGCATGGGTGTACGTCCTTCGCCGCGTGTTAGGATGATGCTTTGCACTTTTTCCGGAATGGTGAACTGCGACTTCAAGGCAGCTGCCGCCGCCTGGAAGGAGGATATGCCGGGGGTGATGTGGTAGCTCATACCGTGCTGGTCAAAGTAGTTCATTTGTTCCTGAATGGCACCATAGATACAAGGGTCACCCGTATGCAGGCGTACGATGAATTTTCCCTTGTCATAGAACTTCTTCATCACTTCAAATTGTTCTTCCAAATCCATGGAAGCGGAGCTGAGTACGGTAGCACCGGCCTTGGCACAGAGAGTCAGCTCCTTGGGAACGAGGCTGCCGGCATACAGAATGAGATCGGCGCGTTCCAGCATTTGGCGTCCGCGTACGGAAACCAGGTCCGGGTCGCCCGGGCCGGCACCCACTATTTCGATGTGGCCCTGGCGCACAGTTCTTATGTCAAGGGCGGCGGCCACGGTATAGTTCTCTCCTTTCTTCTTGGGCACCAGCAGCCGGGAGTTGTTTGCACTCAGTAAGGCGGCGGCTTCGCTGACGCTGGGGGTACCCATGTGCTTCATGACGGTTTTGCTGGGATGGGGCACCTCTATCTCTACCAGTTCCTCGGCTGTATAGAAGTAGACCGGGAACTTCTTTTGGAGCGCTTTCACTACCGGTTCGTCACTTTTAGCTTTAATCGTGGAGATGGAGGCGATGCTTTGGGGCATGATGCCGTATTCCTTCAGTGTGTTCATAATCTCTTTCTCCACTTTCCGCACGGGACCTGCCAGCCGGGCAAGGCCGATGCCGAGGTGTACGACACAGGGCACGTAGCATATCATAGGCATTTCCGGGAAGTTGGGGACTTGGGGAGATACGCACAGAATCAGTTTGAAGCGTGAAGGTTTAATGTCCTGCACCCGGTAGAATACTTCTACATGAGGCGGCAGGTGCGCCTCCATCCAGTCCGTGCCTTCATTGCGCACCGTGAGCAGCAGGGCGGTGGGCTTGCCGGAAACGAAGAGGCTGATATGCTCGTTCATGCATACTCTTTTTTTCTCTTCGGGCGTCTTGGCAAGTTCTGCCAGCAGGAGGGTGGAGGGCTCGGCGTTGATGACCGGAAACCACCCGAAACGTTGGGGCAGGGTATCGAGTCCCCATAGGCCGGTGCAGTCGCTTTGCGTGGTGACTACCGGTTCGGCCCCGAGGATATTCGCTACCTGGTGGGTCAGTTCGTTGGCTCCTCCGATGTGTCCGGAAAGTACGGAGATGGCAAATTTACCGGTACTGTCCACGCAAACTACGGCAGGGTCGGTATATTTGTTCTTCACGCAAGGAGCGATGGTGCGGACACAGATTCCCATGGCGCCAATGAAGACAAAGGCATCATAGCGGTTGAAGTTTTCCGCTGTGAATTTGCCGGCAGATTCTATATGTGTGCATCCCTCTTCGTGCCTGAGGGTGAAGATTTCGGAGTCGGGAAGTTCGTTGAGCAGTGATTGGGCTATGCTCAAACCGGCTTCGGAGATTAGAATAATAGCTGTTTTCATAATGGGTATGTTTAAGAAAGCGTGGCTTTCATAATTTCAATGGGGTTATATTCGTTCAAGGCGATATGGGTGGAAGGGTGGAGTACCATTCCGTTCCGCTCGATTCCTCGGAGGAACGCCTCCTTGCTTTCTGCCGATACGGAGTTGAAGACGATGCAGCCTTCGGGGTGCAGCACTTGTTTCACTTTCTCTATCATTTCCTCCAGATGTCCGCCGTGTCCACCGATGAAGACGGCATCGGGGCGGGCAAAGGGAGTGAGGTCGGTGTGCAGGAAATCTCCGGTTACCGCCGTAATGCCCGGTGCGCCGAAGCGGCGGGAGTTGGTGTCCATCAGCTCTTTTCCTTCGGGGCGTATCTCGAAGGAGATGACGGCGAGATGGGGAAATTGCAGGCGGGCTTCGATGGAGACGGAACCGGTACAGAAACCGATGTCCCAGAAGACGCGGCGGCGGTTCAGTTCCAATGCCTGCAGGGTGAGCAGGCGGATGGGAGCCTTGGTTATCATGCGGGCGCGTCCGTCAAGATGTGCAAACTCTTCATCGGGGATGCCGAAGGGACGGACTGGAAAGTCTGGGGCTTCGCTACCGTGCAGGGAGTTTGTGCGGCATTGTCCGGAATGGCTGTCCAGCAGCAGGCAGTTGGGATGTTCGAAGTCACCGGCAACCGCTTCCCGGGGTGTCATCCGGCGTATGCGTTCCTTTTCGGGATTGCCGAGATGTTCGCCGATGTATAGCGTGTAGTGGGAGTACCCGTATTCCAGCATGCGGTCGGCAATGGTGGCCGGGGTATGTTCGCGGTCGGTGAGGATGCCTATTTTGGGTGCGTGCTCTATGAGGGCACGGTCGAACTCCTGCCACGGGCGTCCTGTCAGGGAGACGGTGCGCATGTCGTCATACGGCATGACGAGGCGGTGTGCCAATGTCTGCAAGGAATTGAAAGCGGGATAGAGCAGAATATCTGCTTCGGGAAGCTTGCGCTTTATGGTATTGGCAAAACCGAAGAACAACGGGTCGCCGGAAGCGAATACAATGATGGAGTCGTCCGTAGCCGTCTCTTCGAAGCGGGCAAATATTTCTTCATAACGGGAAAAGACACGGTCCAGCGGCACGGTGATGGAAATCCATTCGGCCCCGGCAGGCAGCAGAGGACCGACAATCTCCTTATGCCGTATGCCGCCGGAGAAGACCTTCCCCTTCCGTATCTGTGTCAGAGCTTTCGGCGGAAAGAAGGGGGAACGGTTATCATCCATTCCTATGATTATAAATCTGTGTTTCATTCAATGAGTAATCTTATGAAAATATCAAGTAATGTAAGGGGGCATAACAAGTAATGTTATCAGTCGTAACAAGTAATGTTATGGAATGTCTCTTTTCACTTACACATCCCTCCCGGGGCGCAACTGCTCCGCATCGTTGTAGCACAACACGGAGTTCACCAGCGTGGCAGCCAAGTTGCTGCCTCCCTTACGTCCTTCTACGATAATCTTGGGTATTTCCGTAAAGGGTTTCACCATGTGTTTGGACTCTTGCACATGCACAAAGCCTACCGGTGCGGCAACAATGCCCACAGGATGTGCCTTGCCCTTACGTATCAGGTCGCAGAGTTCCATAAGTGCCGTAGGTGCATTGCCGAATACAAAGAAAGCATCGGGATGCTCCTCCACAGCCAGACGGATGCCTGCCTGGGTACGGGTGATGCCTTTCTCTGCAGCCATCGTCGCCGTGCGCGGGTCGCCGAGGTAACATTTCACCTCTATGCCCAGCCGCTGCAAAGCTCCTTTGCGGATACCGCTGGCTGCCATCGTGACGTCTGTGACAATCGTCTTGATTCCGCCTTTCTCGATGACTTGATACAAGGAAGCCACGGCACCTTCGTCCGTATGCAGCAGATGCTCCATTTCAAAATCGGCGGTGGTATGTATGGCATGGAGTAAAGCCCATTTATGGTCGAGGGGAATATGCTTGTTCTTCAGTTCCTTTTCGATGGTGCGGAAACTGCGAATCATGATGTCTTGCCCGATGCCCGTGGCTTCGGTATTCGTGTCCCGGTAATAGCCGCGCGGAGTGATGAAGGCTCCGTTCCATTCGTAGGACTGTGAGTTGCCTATCAATACGACTGTAAACATATCCACCTCTTCGGGATTGAAATCTCCCAGCGTGGTGATGTGTACCGCTTGTTCCGGACGTCCTGCCTGGCGTACATATCCCACGGGTGTTTCCGGTGAGCGTCCTTCCTGCAGAAAGAGTTCTTTCAAGCGGTAAAGCTGCCAGTAGCGTCCTTCACTTTTGGGGTTGTAGACTGCCGTCACGAAGTCGGCGGCAGCGGCTGCAGTGATACGTCTTTCAATACGTTCCCAGGGAGTCATCAGGTCCGAAAGGGAGATGACACAGAAGTCATGTCCTACGGGAGCTCCCAGCAGTGAGGCTGCCTTTTGGAAAGCGCTGATGCCCGGCAGCGAAACGATTTCCACGTCGCTGTTCCTTTCCCGCTTCATCTCGTAGACAAGCGGCGTCATACCATAGATGCCCGCATCCCCGGAACTGATGACGCAGACCGTCTTTCCCTGCTCTGCCAGCTCGAAAGCCTGCTCGGCACGGGCGCGCTCACGCTTCATGCCGGTATCTATGCATGTTGTTGAGGGGTGGAGATAAGGGGTTACAAACTGGAAATAATACTTATATCCCACCACTACATCTGATTCTTGCAAAGCGGAAATTACGGCGGGAGTTATATCCGATTCATTGCCCGGTCCGATACCGGCAACAATTATTTTGGGGTGTTTCATATCCATATGTTCTATTGGCATACAAAGATAGAACTTATATTTGATGAAACCGAAAAAACTCTGTGCTAATCCGCGTAATCTGTGGTGAATCCTTATTGTCTAAACCTGTAAGTGCCGGTATTCGCTCGGAGTATAGCCTACGTTCTTCTTGAACACGCGGTTGAAGTGCTGCGAATACTGGTATCCCAGCTCATAGGCAATCTGGCTGACTGTCTTCCCGCTTCCTATAATCATTTCTTTGGCCAGGTCGATGATTTTGTTCTGGATATATTCTTGCGCAGTCTTTCCGGTTTCCTTCTTCACCAAATCTCCGAAATAGTTGGAGGAGAGGAACACTTTGTCTGCGAAGTATTTCACGGAAGGCAGTCCTTCGGTCTGCGGTTTGTCACTCTGGAAATAGTCGTCTATCAGTGCTTCGAATTTCATCAGGATGTCCTTGTTGGCTGCCGAGCGGGTGATGAACTGGCGTTCGTAGAAACGCATGCAGTAGTCCAGCAGCAGTTCGATGTTGCGTGCAATCAGACCCTTGCTGTGCTTGTCGATGGGGCGTTGGATTTCCATCTTAATCTTCTTCAGACAGTCGAGGAAGATTTCTTTCTCGTCTTCGGACAAATGCAGTGCCTCGGTAGAGGAATAGGAAAAGAAGGAATACTGCTTTATTCCCTGTCCCAGCGAGGTGCCTTTTATCAAGTCGGGGTGGAACAGCAGGCCGGAGGCGCTGGGCTGCATACCTTCCAGCATGTTGACCTCGGTCACCTGGCCCGGGGCGAAGCTGGTTACCGTGCCTTCCTGGTAATCGTAAAACTGTTTTCCATAGCGTATATCTCCGCATTTGGTATTTTTGAGGAAAAGGGCGTATACGCCATAGTTCAACGTGAAATGTCTGGGGTATCCGGTGGCTTCGGACAAGTCGACTACGCTGACCAGCGGGTGCAGGGTTTCGAGACCGAACATCTTGTTGTATTGGTCTACTGCATTGAGCTTGATTACTTCTTCCATAAACGTTCCTGTTAGTGCTGTACAAATGTAGAAAATAATCAGGAAAGTTCCACATCGCAGGAGGAGGAATCCGTAATATGGTTACAAATGTCCGTAATCTGTGTACATTGAAAAGAGCTACACCCTTTGTCCGGAATGGTGTAGCCATCCGGAGCAAAGGGTGTAGCCTTGGTATGTAAAAGGTGTAGCCCTTTTACGCTTGCTGGTTATCAATCTTTTAGCATGGCTTTGATGTGTTCCATATAGAGCTGGCGGATGGCTTTGTTTTCGCCCAGTCCCTGCATGCGTACATTCACTTGATAGCCTTGCTTTTCAAGTTTCGTCTTCCACACGCCGGCAATGTCTTCCTTGGTATGGTTGCCGCATACCAGCAGCAACGGAACCAATGTCACGTTCTTGGGGCGTGTCTCTTTCAGTTGCAGCAGGGTTGCGTCCAGGGTAGGGTATCCTTCAATGGTGCTGACGTGGAAGTTCTTCAGTCCATGGGCTTTCATCATGAAGTCGAGCATGGCGTAAGTAGCCGTGCTGGGTAGCTGGTTGCCGTGTCCCACATAGACAATGTCTTCTTTCTTTCCCGGCTGTTCAGCGGTCAGTATGTCGATTACCTTCTCGCAATCTTCGACGGAGTAGAGCAGGGGATTCCCCACTTTTATCTCCTTGAAGAAGGGACGGAGCTTGTCTGCATCCCTGCGGACGGAGGTCATCTCACTGCCTTCTATCAAGGTGGTGCTCTGGACGTAGATGGTCTGGTAGCCTTCGGCGTGAAGTTTCAGCAGTGCATCCGTAGGGCTGTCTTTGTACACACCCTCCTTGGCAAGTCTTTTTCGTACAATCGGCGAGATGTATGCTTCGCGCACTGTAAACTGCGGAAAGGCTTCTTGTGCCTCACGGGTCACGACGTCGAGCGTCAAGGCACGTGTCTGAGGGTCCGAACTGCCATAATGGGTGATGAGCAGAGCCGCCTTCTCCTCTTGTTGTGCGGAGGAGAAGAGGCTGATGCCGAGTAAATAGAGAGTGATGAAAAAATGTTTCATAATTGTTGTTGTTTCTAAATGCGTTATGGAGAGATTATTTTAGTCTGAGTGCCAGGCTGATTACTACCGAACGTCCCGGAGAATACAAGGCGAAGTTCTTGTTCAGCGGGCGGTTGTCCTTCTTGTTGAAGATATTGTCTATGCCGATGCCCGGTTCGATGACAAAGTTGCGGAAGCCGTCGAAGGTATGGCGGGTATTGAGGTTCCAGATGCCGTAACCCGGAGCATTGCCGTCCGCGTCACCCGGATAATAGACTTTGCTTTGCAGACGACCGTTCAAGTTGAGGTTCAAGGTATAGTCGCTCCAGCTGTGTGTATAGTTTCCGGTGATGGTGGCTGTATGGCGTATGCTGCGCTCGATGTTTTGCCATTCGCCTCCTTCGTTCAGACCGCGTCCATAGGCGTAGGTATAGTTTCCGGCCAGGGTGAAGCCCGGGAACAGATTGCCGTTCAAGTTCACTTCAAAGCCTTTGACGGTAGCTTTCTCGAAATTGAAGTAGTTCTTGACACTTAGGTTTTTTGTGGATGAAAGGTCACTGATTTCGGGGAACTCTTCACGCAACTGGTTCTGCTCTGCTTCCGGTAGGTCATCGAATTTAGTGGATTTGGAAGTTACCATGTTCTTTACATAGTTCAGGTAACTGGTGACGGAAGCACTGAAACGGTTGGTGCGGTATTCCATGTTGATGGAGTAATAGTTGCTGCGTTCGGGGTCGAGGTTCTCGTCACCCAATGAGATGGTGGCTCGTGTACCCATTGTCTTCTTGAACATGTGGTAGTAGAGCTCGTCGATGCCCGGAGCGCGGAATCCGGCAGCATAGGTGGCACGTACATTGAAGTTGCCTATGTTGTACATGGCTGCCACTTTGGGGGTGAAGCGTCCACCCGTCTGTTCGTGATGGTCGTAGCGTACACCCACAACACCGGTCAGATGGTTCCATAGCTTCACTTCATGCTGGCCGTAGGCTGATGTCGTATAGACACTTTTGTCCAAATCAGAGTCGGGACGGCGGAGCACTTCACGGCGATAGTCCACACCGAACACCGTAGTGCTGTTGGTTGTAAAACCGAAGATACCTTTCAACTCGGCATCATGGAATTTCTGAAGCTTGGTAAGCGCATACTGTCCGGGCAGGTATCCGCTGTTTTCTATCAGGTATTTGTAGCGTGATGCGTAATTGTTTCCTGAATAGTCAAACTGGATAACGTTGCGTTTACTCAGTTTGTATTTGGCGCCTGCCCCCCAGTTGTAACCTTCGTAGGCAGTGTTGTACTTGCTTCCGCCGGTGATGTCTTCGCGTTCTACCGGACGTTCGAGTCCGCGGTTATAGTATCCGCCGTTGGCATAGAAGGAAAGCTGGTCCGTAGCATCATAGGTAAACTTCTGCGAAAAGTTATTCGAGCTGTAGCCCAGGGAGAGCGGGGCAATCGTTTCAATGATGTCTTCTCCATCTTCTGTCAGATGGCTGTTTTGCCAACCGTCGGAGTGGTCGTATTTATAGGAAGTATAGGACCCTATTTTTCCTTGGGCGATGTCCAGATTCAAGCCTTGGGAGAATTGATTCTTTCTCGTATAGCTGCTATTGCTGCTGAAGGCTACCACATCTTTAGGCTCGTTGGTAATGATATTGATTACACCGCCGATGGCATCCGAACCATAAAGGGAAGAAGCGGCTCCGTTCAGCACCTCGATGCGCTTGATGCGGGTCATATCTATTTGGTTGAGGTCGATGTTACCGGTGATGTCTCCCGTGACCTTGCGTCCGTTTACCAATATCAGCACGTGCTTGTTGGAGAGTCCGTTCATCATCAGATAGGACCCCATCGCGTTCGGACGGAAGGAGAGCGAGGGTACCATCATGGTCAAGGCCTGCTGGAAGTCGGTGATACCGGCACGCTTTATTTCGTTGGCAGTGATAACCGATACGGGAGACGGGGTATTCTTCAGTCGCTGATGTGTACCTGTACCCGTTACTACGACCGGGTTCAACTCGTGAGTTTTCTTGGTCATATCGTCGCTGTCACCTTTTTCGGCTTGTGCATAGGCACCGATGGCGATGATTCCTCCCATAAGGAGAGCTGTGAAAAGTCTTTGCTTTATCATATATTATTTTATTTTATATAACGCTGCAAAGGTACATACCATTATCGGAGGGTGAAATACTTAATAGTTGTTATACTGCGATGGTAGAATAGCTATTAGTAGGTACTCTCTTCTCTATCTTTGTTTTTTGCAGCATTTTCTTATTATATAATTCACACTTAACGTCACACCCGTGATGCAAACGGCTGTACCTCCAAGCAGCAATACCCAAAGCACAGTCTTGCGCAGGGTGGCATTGGAGTTCAGACCCGGTAGGCGCATGCGGTGCAGGGCTGTATAACTCCAGTATTTCCAGCGGGAGGAGGTGTCTACATGGCGGATGATTCCCGTTTCCGGGTGAATGTAATAGACGCTCCGGTCCGGGTCGTCCACCGCTATCTTCCAGACGGGAAGCTGGGGGCGTCCGCGATACATATTGCTCATGTCGCGATAATAGGTCTCGAAATGTTCGAGCAGGGAGATGCGTATGCCGGGGATATGTTGTGAAGAATCACGCTGGGAGGTATAAATGCTTTCCACGCCTTTCAGGATTTCTTCTTCGGAGAGTTGTAACGGACGCGGCAGGCTGTCGGCGGCATCGATGTAATACTCGTTTTTTCTATCTTTTACGATGTAGTAGGGATGTTCGCGGAAGTTGCGCCACTCTATCTGCAAAGCTTGGGGATAGGCAGCTATGACACGGCGGTAGTCCAAGGGGTAATCCTCCGGTTGTGGGGCACGGGCATGGAGCGTGCGTGTGGCGCTGCCTTTCTTCAGTGCCGGTTTATGAATCCATTCGGGAATGTCTGCCAGAGACATCATGCCGCTGAAGGTGAAGGTCAGTACGAAGATGCCGAAAAATATTCCGCTGACGTAGTGCCAGTGATACCATCTTTTTCGGTAGGGGGAGAACTTGGGATGGCGGCTTCGGTGCGTCTTACGCCATACATCTACAGTCACCCAAATGCCGGCAATGACCATGAGACAACCCAGAGCTGTGAGCCAGATGACGGTCTTAGTCCAAAGGACGGTGTCCTGCCGCAGCCAGGTGAAGTATACCCAGTGGGGAATGGCACCCAGCCATGCCCAGAAGCGTTCGCTTCTGTTGGAGAACTGCAAGGCCTCACCGTTTTGTGAACTCAGATAGAGCTGTGTCCTGGCATCATCGGCAAAGTATATTTTATAAATGGGCATTTCCTTTTTCAGTTCAGCGAAGGGAATCCATTGGTCCAGAGAGTGGAGGGTGTCGATGCGGGTAATGGGAGAAGAACACCACAAAGCTGCTGTCCGGTGCAGGTGCTCGCTGTCCAGAGAGGGTCGTGAGATGGTGGAATCGGCAAGGAAATGAAACGTGCCTTTTGTGGTACTAAAGCTGAACTCGGGGTGTCCGGCATTGAGGTTCAGTATCGTAGACCTGACCTTTACGCCACGGGGCAGGCGGGCTGTGACGGAGGAGATGTCCGGAAGTGAGTCTCCGGTTTGGGAGAGCATATCCAGCTTTTGCATTTTCTCTTTGGCGCTGACACGGGGAAAGCGGTGGTACATCATCACGAAGGCGGAGAGGAACCACATGAGAAATAGGATACAGAGCAAAGTGCCCAGTATCCTATGAATAGAGTACATCAGTTTGGTGATAACATTCATTGTCGTTCGCGTTTTTCCTGCAAAAGTACAAGATGATTCAAGAACACTAAATACCCACTAATGGGTATATTATTCTGTGTCTTTTCCGGCAGCATAGGCCGCCTTCTTCGTCATGATGTCCAGCATGCGGTGCTTCAGTCCGAAACGGATATGGTCAATGAATATTTCTTGAATTTCCGGAATTTGTCCCAGTCCTTCCAGTTGTGCACTGACGGTGAAGCCTTCTTTCTCGAGCATCTCCTTCCACTCTCCGGCAATGTCGTTTTTGGCATGGTCTCCGGCAACAAACATGAAGGGGATGAGGGTCACACGTTTGGCTTTCCCGGCTTTCAGTTGTGCCAGCATGGTGTCAAAGGTAGGATAACCTTCGATGGTGCCCACATGGAAATTGGCCAGTCCGCCTGCTTTCAGCATATAGTCCATCTGACTGTAGATGGCGGTACTAGGGGTATAGGTACCGTGCCCCACAAGGACGAAGTGTTCTTTGGAAACTTTCTTGTCTTGTGCCGGGGCGTTGTAGCGGTTGCCCAGAATATCTGCCACCTTCTCTGCATCTTCGATAGAGTAGAGCAGGGGAGTACCTACACGTATTTCCTTGAAGAAGGGCAGTGCACTTTCCACATCCCTGCGGAGTGATTCCATTTCTACTCCGTCAATGATGTTGGTGCTCTGCACGATGAGGTGTGTGTAACCTTCGTTGCGCAGTTTCAGCATGGCATCCAGTGGAGTCAGCTTCGTGGTGCCGCGCTCTTTCAAGCGGCGGATGATGATGCGCGACGTATAGGCTTCTTGGAACTTCAACTCCGGGAAGGCAGCTTGTGCCTTGGCGTTGATGGCATCAATGGTGAGGGCACGGGTATCGTCGTGCGTAGTGCCGAAGTGCACCATGAGCAGGGCGGCCTTGTCACCGGGTTTCATACTTGCAAGCATATCGCTGTGCTCGTAATTGCCTCCCCCGTGCGCATGGCAGAGGAGGGAGGTGCTTAGTAAAAGCAATAAAGAAAGAATCTTGTTCATAGATCATTTATCGTTTTCAACAACTTTAATCATGTCGAATTGATAACCTTCGGCAATTTCCGCGCCTTTTTCTACTTTACCGGTTGCTATGTCATAGATGTAGATACAAGGGTTGGCTTTTTCCGTATTTACGCCGATGTATGCCTTGCCGTTTACAATAGCGGTGCGTTGTGCAAATCGTCCGCCGCTGTAAGGTATTTCTTGTCCGTTATAGCTCACGCGTTCCCGTGTTCCGGTATTGATGTTGATGATGGAGTAGTAGTGGCTGTAGCTGTCGATGGCAGTACCGGCTGCATCATTACGTGCATACACGAGGGCTTTACCGTTACCCAGGTTTTGGATGGTGAGCAGTTTACCGTCGGCGTTGGGATATCCCTCATAGCTTGCATCGAAGTCTGTTTCACCTTTCTTGATGCGGAGCAGATGACCTTGTTCCATGTCATTGGCATCGGTGAATGCAGCCAAGTAGAGGTTGCCATCTGCATCATACATCACGCAACTTTGCATCAGTTCTCCGTAAGCGCTTCCCGCCATTTCTCCGGCAAGGGTATTGACCTTGTTACTTTCCACTTTCATGTCCGAGGGATTGATAACTGCTGTCAGGAAGTTTGAGGTTGCTTTTCCACCTCTGCCTGATTTGTCTTTACCGAAGTAGAAGTAATATAATTTACCAGCCTTTTCGTTGTAGGTCAGAATGCCGGAAGCTGTGAATACTTTTGCTCCTTCTGGCAAAGGAAGGTCCAGTGTTCCTTCGGCAAGGATACGCATGTCGTCAGCGTTCAGCTTGGTCCAGATAACTTTGTCTGCATCACCATTGGCTGCCATGATAATCAGAGTGTTGTCGTCCAGCCAGGCATGTGTGTAACCGCGTACTTTATACGTATTCTGTTCGAAGATTTGTTCTTGAGCAATTCTGATGGAATTTCCTATTACTTGAAATTTAGTGAAACGGTCGGCTGAGTTGGGCACCTGATAATAGTATTTCCCTTTGAGAATGTTTTCCATGGAATAAGTGTTGTTTTCACCTATGAATTCAACGCCGTCCTTCTTTATGTCAATGACTCCCATATCTGCCGTGAGGCTGTTTACACTTTTCACAATAGTACCTTCGCCCTGGTTCATACCGCCATGGTGTTTGCCGATAGTCATAAAAATATCAAAGTGATAATCGGAAAGTTCCGGTTGCGAATCTGGACCTGGGGTTGGATCGTTGTCGTCGGAACATGCACTGAATGATAAGGTCATGGCTATGGCCATAAGGATACCTAATAAAAGATTTAGTCTTTTCATTTTAAATAAAATTAGTTAGTTAATGAATAATCTGAATTTGGCGAAGAATGCTCGTCCGGGCTTTTGCAATTTATAGTTGTCATAGGCCAATTTGTCGAGTAGGTTCGAGCATTCCAGCGAAATATTGTATCGTCCTCGTTTCCATGAATAGGTGATGTCGGCATTGCAAATGTGCTGTGCCGGGATGCGTGCCTTACTTTCGCGAGAGCCGTAGGCCTCCCATGTCAGGAAGAACCAGTGTACCCACTGATAACTGCAACCCAGTCGTAATTTGCTTTCGGGCAGAACCACATTGTGAAAAAGATAGCTTGCTTCTGTACTTCCGAAAAGCCAGGGGCGGTTGGGTACTCGGTTGTTGTAAGTTGCCGAAGGTTTCCCGTCAGTCTTGTATCTGTTCTGGTCGCGGGCCTCTTGAAAACTGACATTGGTGGCAAGCTGTAGCTTGCTTTGCCAGTCGTAACGTACTTCTCCTTCTATGCCCTTGATATGTACAGCCGGAACATTCTCATATTGCAGCATACCTTCTTTGGTCTCTACGGTAGCTTGGATATAATCGTCCACATAGCGCAGGAATCCATTTGCTTCATAATAAAGTGTATGGCCGGGGGCAGGATGCCATGTGCCGAAGATGCCCAGATTGATGTTGTCACTGCTTTCAGGTTTCAAGGCTACATTAGCATATATGGTGGTACCGTTTCCCAATAATTCGCGGGCAAGAGGTAGCCGGACGCTGTGTTCATAGGAAATTTTTATGGATAAAGGTTCTATGGCTGTATAGCGTGAACCGATACCGTAGCCCCAATACTTTTTTGTTATCGACCCTTTTACATCCTTTGACCCGGTGATGCTGGATAAATCCGTTTGCCGGATATTCAGATGGTTAATGTAGTTCTTTACAAAAAAGGTATTGCTCATTTTTTCTTCGAGAAGGGACTGATTGTAGGAGAAGCCTACTACATGCTTTGCCAGAATATCATTGGAGGCTTCAAAATCAGTTTCCACTTCATCATAACGGTCGTTTCCGATGCGGCTTAATAAATAGTTCAGGTTGAAGGAGTGATGGTTGTCCAACCTATAGTCCAAATTGGCACGGCCAATGGTCAGGGGACGCTTGTAATGGCGCATCGAACGGCCTCGTCCTGTGATTTCGTTGCGTGAACTTACGATATAGTCTCCGTTCCAGTCGTACTTGCGGTAGGCTGTATCTGTGGTCAATGAATGGTCCCAAGTGTGCGAGAGTGCAGCATTCAGCTGCATGTTCTTCCAAATGAAATTATGCTTTTGATAGCGAGCTGAAATGTTCCAGGCATCGGAGCCTCTTTCTGCCATTCCATATACCTTACTTTGTACAGAGCCCGTCTGCAACTCCTTGTCAACTTTGGAATAAGAGCCGGAAACAAAAAAAGCATCTGCCCAGGATTTATTGGCAAAGCCGATTTCCATTTGTCCGAATAGTGAAAAATAGTCATCATGGAAGCGTCTGCGGTCGGTCAGAATGTATTTGCGGCTGTCTTCATCCCATACTTCGACATCTCTCATCATATAATCGTTTTTGGAGTAATTGACCCCGAAGGTAGGTTTAATAATCAGTCCGGTTCGAGGCTCTACAAACTGTGCATTCAAGTCTGCCTTGTGAGTATGGAAGGAGCCGATACCGTAGGAGACATCCAGATAGTTCTTCTTCTCCTGCTTCGTAATGATATTGATGGCGCCTCCCAGTGCATCTGTACCCAGACTGGCAGGGACTACCCCTTTATATATTTCAATCCGGTCGATGATATTGACCGGCAGATTCGCCAATGAAACGCCGCTTCCTTTAGTGTCCAATGGTATTCCGTCTAAGAAATAACGTATGGAATTACCGGACATTCCATTGATGGAGAGGTCGAAGTCCGAGCCAACCCCGCCTTCCTCTCTCACCTTGATGCCCGTTGTACGATTCACCAGGTCGTTGAGGTTGTTCAGCGAATTTACTATCGGCTTGATGTCGAGTGCATTGACTGCAAAGGCCCCTTCCTTCACTTTCTGCGTTTGGGTCTTTCCGTAGACCTCGACAGAGCTCAGCGTTACGGCACTTTCCTGCAATGTAAAGTTCTGTTTTTTATCCTGCCGGATGTCGAGGGATTGTTTCACGGTTTGGTAGCCCAGGAAGGAGACGACGAAGGTATGTTTACCCGGAGCGACTTGCAGTGAATACTTCCCCCGGTCGTCCGTATAAGTGCCGGAGGTGGTGTTTTCCACTGCGATGGTGGCTTGGGCTACCGGTGTCCCGTGCTGGTCTATGACTTTTCCGGATAAGGTGACCTTATTCTGTGCCATACTACCTGCAGGAAGCAGGCAAATAAATGTAAATAGCAGTCCTGTGATGAATCTCATTTCAGTTCCTTATAAGCGTTCGTAACTTGCCCTCAAGGAAAAAATGAACAAAGAGAAAGATTCCTTTATATGGATAAAGAATGCCCCGACTCAATGTTTTGTTGCTTTATTCCCCGAAAGCACTAAAACTATGTTGTCTTGGCAGGTCTTCTGACTTATCCCTCTTTGAATGCCTTCCCATCCGCCGGGCGGACAGTGGCTTGTAGAATATTCAAAGATTTTGGAAGGACTTACAGCAGCGGGTCTGTTCAGGATTTGCACCTGATTCCCTTTTTCATCACTCATCTCCAACAGAACCGGGAGAGGTGAAACCAAAACTGGGACAAAGATAACAAAAACTATTAGGTTTGCGAATACTCCTGATAATTTTTGTTATCTTTGCCCGCGAATTGGTTCCGGATGCATGTTTCCATCATCTGGATTAAAAGGGAATCGGGTGTAAATCCCGGACAGTCCCGCTGCTGTGAAGCTCCGTTTATATCATGAAAAACACCCTTGCCACTGATATGCATTGAAATATCGGGAAGGCTTCAGGATTAGGAGTCAGTCAGAAGACCTGCCATTCATTAAAGGCTGCCTTTGCTCGTGGGTTAGGAAGACAGTACGAAGATATTAGTTGAACATTTAAACAAGAAATGGAATGCCTTTGTTAAAGGTATGTCCGCATTGTGGTGTGACTATATATATCCTTTATATATTAAAGAAAAAGTAAAATGATTAAGAAAGTATTGATTGCCAACAGAGGTGAGATTGCCTTGCGCGTCATGCGTTCGTGCCGGGAGATGGGACTGCTTACGGTTGCGGTCTTCTCCGAGGCCGACCGCACCTCTCATCATGTGGCATATGCCGATGAGGCTTATCCGATAGGACCGGCCGTGGCAAAAGAGAGTTATCTGAATATTGAAAAAGTGATTGCCACGGCAAAGCGATGCGGTGCCGATGCCATCCATCCGGGTTACGGCTTTTTGTCGGAGAACTCGGAGTTTGCACGCCGTTGCAAGGAGGAAGGGATTATCTTTATCGGTCCCGCCGCCGAGACGATGGAGGCGATGGGCGATAAGATAGCTGCCCGCAAGCGAATGATTGCGGCAGGCGTACCCGTGGTTCCCGGAACGGAACAACCTTTGCAGAGTGCCGAAGAAGCCGTGCGCATCTGCAACGAGATAGGTTATCCCGTGATGCTGAAGGCGTCTATGGGTGGCGGTGGTAAAGGTATGCGCCTTATCCATAGCGAGAGCGAAGTGGTGGAAGCCTACAACACGGCACGCTCCGAGTCCATGTCCTCCTTTGGAGACGACACGGTCTATCTGGAAAAGTTCGTGGAAGAACCCCACCACATCGAGTTCCAGATATTGGGCGACAACCACGGCAACGTCATCCACCTCTTCGACCGCGAATGTTCCGTGCAGCGCCGCAATCAGAAGGTGGTAGAAGAAAGCCCGTCACCCTTCCTTACGCCGGAATTGCGCCGGGAGATGGGGGAGAAGGCGGTTGCCGCAGCCAAGGCAGTGAACTACTCCGGTGCAGGTACCATCGAGTTTTTGGTAGACAAGAACCGTCGGTTCTACTTCCTCGAAATGAATACGCGCTTGCAAGTGGAGCACCCCATCACGGAAGAAGTGGTAGGCGTGGACCTGGTGAAAGAGCAAATCCGCATTGCCAACGACGAGGTGCTGCACCTCAAGCAGGAGGAACTGTTCCAGCGCGGCCATGCTATAGAGTGCCGCATCTGTGCCGAAGATACGGAAAACAACTTCATGCCGTCTCCCGGTGTCATCAAGCAACTGACGGAACCGAACGGAATCGGTGTCCGCATTGACAGCTACGTGTACGACGGCTATGAGATTCCCATCTACTACGACCCCATGATAGGTAAGCTCATCGTATGGGCAACCACCCGCCAGTATGCCATCGAGCGTATGCGCCGTGTGCTTTACGAGTACAAGATTACGGGCGTAAAGACCAACCTTGCCTATCTGAAGCGCATCATGCACGTGCCCGACTTTGTGAAGGGAGAGTACAACACCCTATTTATCGAGAAGAACGCCCGCATGCTGGTACGCACCAATACCACCAACGAAGAGTTGGAGAACATTGCCATGATAGCCGCCTATATGGACTATCTGGTTAATCTGGAGGAGAATGTTTCGGCACAGCTACCCGATGCCCGCCCCATCAGCCGTTGGAGGGAATTTGGCTTGCAGAAGGGAGTGCTCAGGATTTAAGGAATGGATAATTAATAATGGAGAATTAATAATGGAAATACATATAGGAGACCGTATCGCAGACATTACCCTGGTGGGTAAGGAAGGGAATAAGGTACAACTTACCATTGACGGAAAGCCCTACGAAGTGGACATTGTGATGGCAGAGAACGGAAGTTGCTCCATCCTGCACAACGGAAACTCGTTCAACGCAGGCCTTGTGCGCGGCGAGGGCGGCAAGAGTTATGACATCAGCATGCTCCAGCGTTCCTTTCATGTGGACATCGTGGACACGCAAGCCAAGTATCTGCACATGAAGAAAGGAACCGACGAGAAGCAGGGCGACAAGATTCTGGTGCCGATGCCGGGCAAGGTAGTGAGCATCCCCGTCAAGGTGGGCGACCGACTGGCTGCCGGAGACATTGCCGTGGTGCTGGAAGCCATGAAGATGCAGAGTAACTATAAGGTGAATGCCGACTGCATCGTCCGCAACATTCTCGTGAGCGAGGGCGAACCGGTGAATGCCAACCAAGTATTGATTGAATTGGAGTTGATAAAGGAGGAATAATCCCGAGTCGCATTCAGTCCGTATATTATAAATCACTAAATTGTAAATGCAAATATGAACAGAGAAGAAATATATCGCCAGTTTGAGGAACTGGACAAACGTGCCTCGCTGGGTGGGGGCGTAGACAAGATAGAGAAACAACACGCCTCCGGCCGCATGACTGCCCGCGAACGTATTGACATGCTGCTGGACAAAGGCTCGTTCAATGAGCTGGACAAGTTCGTGAACCATCGCTGCACCAACTTCGGCATGGAGAAGAAGCAGATTGCCGGAGACGGCATGGTGTCCGGTTACGGAAAGATAGACGGCCGCCTTGTATTTGTCTATGCCTACGACTTCACGGCGCACGGCGGTTCGCTCAGCGAGACGAATGCCGCAAAGATTGTGAAGGTGCAGCAGCTTGCCCTGAAGAACGGCGCTCCCGTCATTGCCCTCAACGATTCGGGCGGCGCGCGCATTCAGGAAGGTGTGAACAGCTTGGCAGGCTATGCCTCCATCTTCTATCAGAACACCATTGCGTCGGGTGTCATTCCGCAGATATCTGCTATTCTGGGGCCGTGTGCCGGTGGGGCATGCTACTCTCCGGCGCTTACCGACTTTATCTTCATGGTAAAGGAGCAGAGCCACATGTTCATCACCGGTCCGGACGTGGTAAAGACCGTGACCCACGAGGAGGTGGACAAGGAGGAACTGGGCGGTGCCTATACGCATAGCAGCAAGAGCGGCGTTACCCACTTCATGTGCAATACGGAGGAGGAGACACTGATGAGCATCCGCGAGCTGCTGAGTTTCCTGCCGTCCAACAATATGGAGGATGCTCCCTTCACTCCCTGTTCCGACGATATCCATCGCCGGGTAGAGACGCTTCAGACCGTCATCCCCGAAGACCCGAACATGCCCTATGACATCAAGGATATTATAGAACCGGTGCTGGACAACCAGTACTTCTTCGAAGTGATGCCTCACTTTGCCAAGAACGTCGTTATCGGTTTCGGTCGTCTGAACGGGCGTTCGGTAGGTATCGTGGCAAACCAGCCTGCCTATTTGGCGGGTGTGCTCGATATTGATGCCAGCGACAAGGCGGCACGTTTCATTCGTTTCTGCGACTGCTTCAACATCCCGCTGATAACCTTCGAAGATGTTCCCGGCTTCTTGCCCGGAACGATGCAGGAGCACAACGGCATCATCCGCCACGGCGCCAAGATTGTCTATGCCTATGCCGAGGCCACCGTGCCCAAGATAACGCTGATTACCCGCAAGGCATACGGCGGCGCCTACATCGTGATGTCCAGCAAACCGACGGGTGCCGACGTGAACCTGGCTTATCCGCAGGCGGAAATCGCCGTGATGGGTGCCGAGGGTGCGGTGAACATCCTCTACCGTAAGTCCTCTGCCGAAGAGAAGCAGGAGATTATCAAGGAGTACGAAAGCAAGTTCTCCAACCCTTACCGCGCTGCCGAGCGTGGCCTCATAGACGAGGTCATCATACCGCGCGATACCCGCTACAAGCTGGTGCAGGCATTGGAGATGGCGCACAACAAGAATCAGAGCAATCCACCGAAAAAGCACGGCAACATGCCTTTATAATAGTAGTTATTTTTTATGTGTGAAATGCGTATCCCCGGAGAAGTGATTTCTGTGGGGATACACTTTTTAAATAGAGAATTAAGAATTAAACAATAAGGCTGAAAAGTAAAAACTAAAGATAGAAACTATGGAACTATTAAGAAACCTCTTTGAGGGTTATCCGAACCTTTGGGGCGGAGGAGTGGCACACTCTGTCCTAATTCTGTCCCTGGTCATCACCTTCGGTATCATGCTGGGCAAGTTGAAAGTGGCGGGCATCTCGCTGGGTGTCACCTGGATTTTGTTTGTGGGCATTGTCTTCGGACATTTCGACATGAACCTCGACGAACATCTGCTGCACTTCCTGAAGGAGTTCGGCTTGATACTGTTTGTCTATTCCATCGGTCTGCAAGTAGGACCGGGATTCTTCTCCGCTTTCAAGAAGGGTGGACTTACGCTGAACATGGTAGCAATGCTTTCCGTCTTCCTCAGCGTGGTTATCACCATTGTGTTGCACTTTGCCACCGGAATTCCCATTACTACGATGGTGGGTATCTTGTCCGGAGCAGTGACCAATACCCCCGGTCTGGGTGCTGCCCAGCAGGCAAACAGTGACCTCAACGGGGTGGATGCTCCGGAAATCGCACTCGGATATGCCGTTGCCTATCCGTTGGGTGTAGTGGGCTGCATCCTGGCGCTGCTTGCCTTGAGGTTCTTCATGCGGATTAACACCAAAAAAGAAGAGGAGGATGCCGAGCACGGGCTGGGCCATCTGCAGGAGCTGACCGTGCGTCCCATATCGGTAGAGATACGCAATGAGGCAATAGACGGCAAGCGGATCAGAGATGTGAAACCATTGTTGAACCGTGCGTTTGTCATCTCCCGCATCCGGCACACCGGCAGTCAGGAAACAGAACTGGCGAATGCCGATACAGTGCTGCACATGCAGGATGAAATTCTGTTCATTGCCAACCCGAAAGATGTGGAGGCCATTGTTGCCTTCTTCGGAAGAAAAATTTCGGTGGAGTGGGAACGGGAGGACAAGAACTTGATTTCACGCCGCATCCTCATCACCAAGCCGGAACTGAACGGCAAGTCTCTGTCTCAGCTCAAAATACGTAACAACTTCGGTGCCTGCATCACCCGTATCAACCGTTCGGGCGTGGATCTGGTGGCAACTCCCCACTTGCAGTTGCAGATGGGAGACCGTGTGACGATTGTAGGCAGTGAGCTTGCCGTGAGCCATGCGGAGAAGGTATTGGGAAACTCGCTGAAGCGTCTCAACCATCCAAACTTGATTCCTATCTTCCTGGGTATTGCCCTGGGATGTATCTTGGGCAGTCTGCCGTTCATGTTCCCCGGCATTCCCCAACCCGTGAAACTGGGACTGGCCGGCGGACCGTTGGTGGTTTCCATCCTCATCAGCCGTTTCGGGCCTCAATATAAGCTGATAACCTACACGACGATGAGTGCCAATCTGATGATACGCGAAATCGGTATCGCCTTGTTCCTGGCCTGCGTGGGGTTGGGTGCAGGAAAGGGATTCATCGATACCATTATCTACGAAGGCGGCTATGTGTGGATTGGCTATGGGGCCATCATCACGGTTGTCCCGTTGCTGGTGACAGGATTCATGGGGCGCTATTTCTGGAAGCTGAACTACTATACGCTGATAGGTGTGCTGTCCGGAGCTAACACCAATCCACCTGCATTGGCCTATTCCTCGGACTTGACATCCTGCGATGCCCCTGCGGTGGGATACGCCACGGTCTATCCGCTGGCTATGTTCCTGCGGGTGCTGACGGCTCAGTTGCTGATACTGGCGTTGGCGTAGTTTCACCATAGATAATCTATGGTACATAGGTTGATTTGATAACAAGTAATGTAAAGGGAGCTAACAAGTAATGTTAGGCTGCTTTACATTACTTGTTATTTTTGTTTGTAGTATTCCTCCGCTTGTGCCAGTGTCTCCGGTTTGCCGATGTCGAACCAGCGGAATCCTTGCAGCGGATAGCCTTGTATGTGCACCTTTGTGCAGGCGGACAAGTAGAAAGGAATGATGGAGAACTTGCCGTTCCACTGCCCATCGTCCATCAGGTGGAAGAGGGAGGGGGAGATGATGTGGATACCTCCGAAGGCGAGTTCCCGGTACTTCGTTTCCCGGTAGTCGAAGCCTGCCGGTTTCACCTCTCCGGTGGACTTGTTTATCCAGCCGTGCAGGTGGTAGTCGTCGTCAAAAAGGAGATAGCGGGAAGTCTTGCGCTCGCTCACAAGCAGGGTAGACTCCGCATCGCTCTCCAGATGGTGGCGGTAGAGACCTGCAAGGTCAATGTCCGTCAGAATATCCGCGTTGTGCACCAGGAAAGGTTCTTGTCCGTCCAGAAAGGGGCGTGCCTTTTTGATGCCTCCTCCGGTGTCGAGCAGCATGCCGCGTTCGTCGCTGATGTGAATCTCCGTGCCGAAGTTGTCGTGGGCACGGAGGAAGTCGATAATCTGCTCCCCGAAGTGGTGGATATTGACCGTTATCTCGTTGAATCCTGCTTCCTTCAACCGCAGTATCACCCGTTCCAGCATGGGCTTTCCTGCTACGGGAACGAGGGCCTTGGGCATGTTGTCCGTCAAGGGGCGCAACCGGGTGCCCAGGCCGGCGGCGAAAATCATGGCTTTCATATTGGCATATTCTCACATTAGCACATTAAACTTTGGCCTTAAACGTCTGTTCAATATTCTGTTCTCTATGTATCAGGTTCACTTGCACGCCGAACTTCTTGTGCAGATGTTCCGCCAGGTGTTGTGCCGAGTACACGGAGCGGTGCTGTCCGCCGGTGCAGCCGAAGCAGACAGACAGATTGGTGAAGCCGCGTTCCATGTAGCGCTTCACGGAAGCGTCGACAAGGGCGTAGGCATGCTCCAGGAATACGGCTATCTCGCCGTCGTCTTCCAGGAAGCGGATAACGGGTTCGTCCAGTCCCGTGAAGGGTTTGTAACGCTCGTACTTGCCGGGGTTGTTCACAGCGCGGCAGTCAAAGACGAAACCTCCTCCGTTGCCCGTGGAATCTTCGGGGATACCTTTTTTGTAGGCAAAGCTGGTGACTTTCACCACGAGGCGACGCTTTTGCAGGTCGTCTGTAAACTGTTTCAGATCGGTGAGTTCGCGCAGAATCCGGCAGAGGTAGGGATATTCTGGATAAGGTTCTTGGAGCAGTTGGCGAAGGTTCTCGATGGCGAAGGGGACACTTTGTATGAAGTGGGGCTTCTTCTCGAAGTAACCGCGGAAACCATAGGCACCCAGCACCTGCATGGTGCGGAACAATACGAAGTGGCGAAGCTGGGCATAGAAATAAGCCTCGTCCACGGGCTGGTACTTGCGCAGGGCGTCGATGTATTCCTTCAGCAACTCTTGGCGCAGGCTGTCGGGATAGTTTGCTTTGGCCTGCCACAAGAAGGAGGCAACGTCGTAGTAGACCGGACCTTTGCGTCCGCCCTGGAAGTCGATGAGCCACGGCTCGTTGTCCTTTATCATGACGTTACGGCTCTGGAAGTCGCGGTACATGAAGGTGGCGGAGCTGCTACGGAGCAACACGTCTGCCATCTTCTGGAAGTCGTCTTCCAGCCGGTCTTCCTGGAAGTCCATTCCCGTAGCCTTGAGGAAGCAGTATTTAAAGTAGTTCAAGTCCCACAGAATGCTGCGGCTATTGAACTCTGCCTGCGGGTAGCAGTAGGAGAAGTCCATGCCGTCGGCTCCGGCAAACTGTACGGCGGGCAGCAGACGGATGGTCTTGCGCAGCAACTGTTTCTCTTCCTCACCGAATACGCTGGTCTTGCGGCCTTTCTCGATGGCATTGAATAGGAGCGAGTCGCCCAGGTCTTCTTGCAGATAATAGATATCATCTTCGGAGCGGATGAACACTTGCGGTACGGGCAGTCCTTTCTGGCGGAAATGTTCTGCCATGTAGAGGAAGGCGCGGTTCTCCTCCACAGACTCTCCGCTGACGCCGATAAGTGTAGGACTTCCGATGAGGCGGAAGTAACGGCGGTTGGAGCCGGAGGAGGGGAGTTCGTCAATCTGTTCCGGTTCGTGTCCGGTATGTGCGATGTAGAGTTTCTTAAGTTCTTCGGTTATCATGGTGGTATGTTTTATTTTGGCAGCTAAGATAAAACTTTTGTCGGAGATATGCTTATCTTTGCACGTTGAAAATGTGCTAATGTGCCAATATGCCAATGTGCCAATGACCTGCGGCATGGGGAAGTTGCGCAAGTATAGCGCAGCCGATTAGCACATTGGCACATTAAATCATTAGCACATTAATTATGCGTTCCATCCCTCAGTTTCTCATAGCCGCCCCTACATCGGGCAGTGGAAAGACCACCGTCAGTCGTGGACTGATGGTATTGTTTGTGAAGAAAGGTCTGAAGGTGCAGCCTTTCAAATGCGGCCCCGATTATATAGATACCAAGTATCACGAGGCGGTATGCGGCCGTCCTTCCATCAATCTGGATACTTTCATGGCATTTCCGGAGCACGTAGGCGGTCTGTATGCACGCTATTCGGCGGATGCGGATGTTGCCGTGGTCGAGGGGATGATGGGCATGTACGACGGGTACGACCGCGACCGGGGCTCGTCGGCAGAAGTGGCACGGCTCTTGGGTATTCCTGTGGTGCTGGTGGTTGATGCCAAGTCGGCTGCCTATTCCATGGCTCCTTTGTTGTCGGGGTTCATCAATTTTCGTCCGGATATACGTATTGCGGGAGTTATCTTCAATCGTGTCGGCTCGCTCCGTCACTATCGGATGTTGCAGGAGGTCTGTGAAGACTTGAACGTGACTTGTCTGGGCTATCTGCCCAAGCAGAAGGAACTGGAGCAGGAGTCGCGCCATCTGGGGCTGGATTTCAGCCGTTCTAAGGAGACGGAGGGGCTGGACATGCTGGCAGGCTTGCTGGAGGAACATGTGGACTGGGAACTGCTGCTCTCGACAACCGGGCTTCCATTGCCTGCGGCGGCTGTGGAGGAGAAGCCGGTACTATCAGAGCCGGGGAAGCTGCATATCTCGGTAGCGCGCAACGAAGAGTCCTTTTCCTTCCTGTATGCGGAACATCTGGATATTCTGCGCCGTATGGGCACGGTCACTTTCTTCAATCCGGAGCAGGACCGGGCTATTCCGCAAGAGACGGATTTGCTCTATCTGCCCGGTGGCTATCCCGAGAACCGTCTGGAGGAACTTGCCGGGGCAAGGCTTGCCAGGGAGTCTATCCGCAGCTATATAGAGGCCGGTGGCAGGACGCTGGCGGAATGCGGGGGGATGATATATCTTTCGCAGTCCGTTCTTTCTGATGGGGATACGGACGGGGGAAGTGCCGGGAGCTGTGTAGGCAATATTGGAAATGAGATGGTAGGAGTATTGCCTTTCAGCATTACGAACGAGCGTAAACGCAGGAAACTGACATTGGGATACCGCCAGTTCGACTATAACGGATGGCGGCTTAAAGGACACGAATTCCATTATACGCAGTTTGCCGTGCCCGGAACTGATGGAAAAGAAGGTGGTGTGTGCAGTCTTCCTCCCTCGATAGCGCAGGTCTACAATGCCAAAGGAGAGAAGGTAACCACTCCCGTCTTTCGCTATAAGAACTTGATAGCCAGTTATACGCATCTGTATTGGGGCGAGGTGGATGTGATGGCTTTGTTCGGTGAACTCTAATCTTGTAGAACCTCCTTTGAACCGGTTTGTTTTAGTGAAC
>OFFO01000397.1_pt1 | contig 38563 bp, 33 predicted proteins | sample 1521441 | NCBI WGS metagenome assembly OFFO01 (sample SAMEA3504097, study PRJEB24116) | mouse gut metagenome | biome: mouse gut; feature: mouse-associated habitat; material: faeces | place: Denmark | collected 2011
ATAACGGATAATGGAGCAGTTTGTTCACATTTTATTTACTCATGCGTTTGTCGTGCTCCCGCTCTTTCCGTCCGTCATCCGCCGTCATTTATCGGCCGTCCGCAGCCTGATCCGCCCTTTTGAAAAGTCAGGACTCCCCGTTGTAAATGATCTTATCCCCCGCATATTTTATGATGCAGCCGCACAGTTCGTCCATATCGATCGGCTTCGATACAAAATCCTGAAAACCGGACTCTAAAAACATCTCCTTTGCCCCGTTTACCGCATTTGCCGTCAGGGCGATAACAGGTACGTCCTGATAATATACACCCTCCATTTCCCTTATTTTTTTCGTCGTCTCAACTCCGTCCATTTCCGGCATCATATGATCCATAAAAATAATGTCGTAACGGTTTTCTTTCATTTTCTCCAGACATTCCTGTCCGCTTACGGCTGTATCCGCCTGAATCTCCAATGTCTTTAACAATCCCACCGCAACCTTCAGGTTAATCTTCGTATCATCCACGACAAGCAGCTTTGCCTCCGGAGCCCGGAACCGTTTTCCGTTTTCTTTTCGGTTCCTTTGAATGCCCGTCTTTTCCCATGGCCCCACCGGTTCCGGATTGATGACCTCCTGCAGGATATAAAAGGTAAAGCGGCTGCCTTTGCCGTAACTGCTTTCCACCGAAATGGCGCCGCCCATGTTTTCCACCAGTTTCTTACAGATCGCCAGTCCCAGTCCCGTCCCCTCTATCGTACGGTTTTTCACAAGGTCCACTCTTTCGTAACTGTTAAAAAGACCGGACAGGTTCTCCTTTCTGATCCCGCATCCGGAATCCTCCACGCTGGCATAGAGCCTGAACTGCCCCTCCTTATTCTCGCACCAGACACGCAGTTTGACATAGCCTTCAGACGTAAACTTTACCGCATTATTGAGCAGGTTGATCAAAATCTGCCTGATACGCATCTCGTCCCCGTAAAGTACGCTGGGAAGTTCTTCCTGCGTCTCAATGATCAGTTCCAGTTGCTGCTCCTTTATCCTGACGCTCATCAGGCTTTCAATGCCGTGTATCATATCGGCAACCCGGTAATCCGTCGGTATGATCTCCATTTTTCCCGTTTCAATCTTGGAAAAATCCAGTATATCGTTGATGATATTCAGCAGCGTTTCTCCGGCGCTCCGGATATTGACCGCATTGTCCCTGGCCTCCTCCGAAAGATTTTCCCGCAGGATCAGTTCCGACATGCCGAGAATGGCATTCATAGGCGTTCTGATCTCATGAGACATATTGGCAAGGAACACCGACTTTGCCCGGTTTGCCTCTTCCGCCTGTTCCTTCAATTCAATCAGTTTCTGGGTATAGGCATAGTCGTCCGTTTTATCATACAGCCAGACCGTATATCCCTTCAGGCGCCCCTTGTCATAAAATGACTGGATATTGATGGATATCTTCTGTTTTCCTACGGTAAGCGTCTCTTTATTATGCTCAAAAAGCATAGCAATGGCTCCTGCCCTGCTTTCCGTTTCTTTCAGTTCCGGAAACATCCTGTCGGCTATCTCATTTTTAAAAAGCAGACTGCGGTTTAAGTCTACCACACAATACCCTTCTTTAATACTGACGACAATATCGTCTTTGGCAATCTGCTCCGAATCAAAAATCCGGTTGCGGAATACCATGGTAACAAACCATATGGCCGCCAATTGCTGGCTTAAAGGCACCGGATCGTATCCGTTAGGAACGCCGAAAAAACCAATGACTGTCAATACCGCCACAATCGGCAGCAAATAAGCGCTCCCGACAAGCAGCACCGCTTTGCCGTCCCTCCCCTTATTCGCCCTATAGTAATTAAAAGACATCATGATCTGTATCACCATGAGAAGGGCATTATAGGCGAGGAAACAATAATAAAGCGGCGTCTTCGTACTGACGATATGGGGCAATTCGGCCGCTGCGTCAAAATAATAGTCCCGATAATAAAAAGGATGCTTTTCTATCGTAGCGATCAGGGCAAAATAAAAAACCGCGAAAGCTAAAAAGAACACCTTTACTGCAGTATGGATCTCATAATGGCAGCAACGTGCCATAAACAGGAAAAGAAGCGGAATCATGAATACCAGACCCAGATATTCTATTTTAATGGCAAGGATTGCTTCCGTTTCCGTCCTTGCCGCAAGTTCAAAGCAGTACCCCAGCCCGTCCACAAAAGAGGCAATGCTGCCCAGCAATATCAAAAGCTGCGCTTTTGAAGGTTTTTCCAGCCCTATGACCAGCATCAGAAAAAAGGAAATAAATACCGCTACAATCTGAAAGCTCAGTAAAATGTCATACATGTCTGCTCCTATCTGCGTACTTTCGGATACGCGTACCAATCAGACGAGTAAATCTGTTTTTCTTTCCGTATTTTATCTGTTCGTTTTGAAATAAATACTAATCTATGTTATATTATACAAAACAAGCGCTCTATTGACAACAGGTGCATTGTAAATATCTTTTTAAGGAGACGTTTATTTGGAACAGAATAAAGAAACGAAAAAACGCGCCCTTTTGATCGGCGTGAATTTAAATGACGGCGACGACTTCGACCATTCTATGAAGGAACTTTCTTCCCTTGTGAAAGCCTGCCGCTATGAACCCGTGGGTATTGTCACCCAAAATCTTCCTGCAGTCCATACCGCCCTTTATATCGGAACGGGAAAGGTAACGGAAGTGAAAGAAACGGCCTCGCTGTTAGAAGCCGACCTTCTTATTTTTGATAACGCTTTAACGCCTACCCAGCTCAGGAATCTGCAAGACGAACTGGACCTTCCTATTTTTGACCGCACCTATCTGATTCTGGAGATCTTTAAGGAGCGGGCGCACACAAAAGAAGCCAAATTGCAGGTAGAGCTCGCCTCCCTGCAGTATATGCTCCCCCGTCTGGTAGGCATGCGTGCCTCTCTGAGCCGCCAAGGCGGCGCCAGCGGCTCATTAAGCTCCAAAGGCGCCGGTGAAAAAAAGCTGGAACTGGACAGACGCCATATCGAACATCAGATCAGCGAACTGAAAAAAAGTCTGGAACAGATCTCCAAGGACCGGAATACGCAGCGGAAAAAGAGAAATGTTTCCTCTATTCCAAAAGTGGCGCTGGTAGGCTATACCAATGCAGGGAAATCCACGCTGCTAAATGCATTCGTAGATTTTTACTTAAAGGACGAAAGCAAAAAAGTGTTGGAAAAAGATATGCTCTTCGCCACACTGGATACTACGGTAAGAAAGATCACACCGCCTGACAATCAGGATTTCCTGCTGTCGGATACCGTCGGCTTTATCGACAAACTGCCCCATAATCTGGTTCAGGCTTTCCGCTCTACTTTAGAAGAAGTAAGATATGCCGACCTGCTGTTGGAAGTCATTGATTTTTCTGACGAGAACTATAAGGAACATATGCTCGTCACACAGGATATTTTGAAAGAACTGGGAGCCGGAGGCGTCCCGGCTCTTTATGTGTTCAATAAAGCGGACCGGATAATGGACGTCTCCCTCCTTCCCAAAATCTCCGAAAACAAAATTTATATTTCCGCAAAAAACGGGATCGGTATCAGGGAACTTACGGAAGAAATGAACCGGCTGCTCTTCTCGTCTTATATTGACTGTAAAATGCGTATCCCTTACGAATCCGGAAATATTTCTTCTTATTTACTGGAAACGGCATACGTTAAAAGCGCCGATTACCTGCCGGAAGGAATCTGTCTGGAGCTTCGTTTAAGGCAGTCCGATTATGAAAAATGGAAGGGCTACTGCATCTGATTTCTTGATAAAACAGAAGATTTTTTTATAATTTATACTAAATTTCTACAAATTTTGGGGGTTTTCGCCAATATTGTTTTATTTTTTAATAATATAATTATAGACTCATACATGGATTTTGGTTATACTAAGTTTAGCTTGATGAGCAGCATCAAGTGTGCTAATTAGCAAATTCCGGAAGAATTCCCCTTTTACACAACGAAACGGCCAAAAGTTCCCCTTTTGGTCGTTTTGTTGTATTATCAAATATCCAATCAGTCTGAAATAACCGTAACTCTTTATTTAGCAAATAAGAAAGGCAGGTATCTTATGTATCAAAACTATATTTTCGACTTATACGGGACCTTGGTAGATATCCACACAAACGAACAGAAAAATTATCTGTGGAAAAAAATGTGTGCCCTCTTTTCCTGCTGCGGCGCTTCTTATGAGCCTTCGGAATGTAAAAAGGCTTACTTCTCCACGATCGCTCTTTTAGAGCAGCATGCGGGCGTACCTGACGCCGAGATCCAAATAGAAGACGTATTCGGGAAGATGCTTTCCGAAAAGGGTGTCGCTCCTACAGATACTTATATTTTTGCACTGGGGAACGCTTTCCGTGTTATCTCAAGAGACTATATCCGTCTGTATCCCGGCGTCATGGAATTTCTATCCGATTTACGTCTGGCCGGAAAAGGTATTTATCTTCTGTCCAACGCGCAGCGCATATTTACGGAGCCTGAAATGCGTTTCCTTGGCATTTATGATCTTTTTGACGGCGTCTTTTATTCTTCCGATATCGGCCTGAAAAAGCCTGCTCCCGGCTTTATGGAAAAACTGTTAGACCATTATAAACTGGACAGAAAAAAGTCCATCATGATAGGCAACGACGTCTCCTGCGATACGGGGATCGCCAATGCCTGTCAGATGGACAGTCTCTATATTCACAGTAATATTTCACCGGCCCTTACGGAAGAAACGGTTCCGGCTACATTTTTTATACCCGACGGGGATTTCACAAAGATCCCGTCTCTTATTCTAAAATAGCTACGGAATAAGGCGGAAGGATCAGGCCCGATTCCTCCAGCGAAACCGCCTCTTCTCCCGTAAGCAGCATCCCTCCCAAAGAAAGGCTGTCTACATCTATTTTGGCCAGATTAAAATCTTCCATGTTTAGAAGCAGCTTTTCTGCGGACAGGTTAAACAGGATCAGGATCGAGGAGTCTTCATACTCCTTTTTTAAAATGCAGACCTTATCGTCGGAAATACCGCTCAGATAAGCGACTTCCCCTCTTGCGATCTGAGGATAGCGATTCCGTAAGAGCACCGCCTGCTTGTAGTAGTTATAAATGGAATAACTGTCTTCCTTCTGCACTTCAAGGCTGGGGTATTTCATTTTAACATCTTCCATATCTTTCGGTCCGGCACACATTCCCGGCATCTTCTCATCCTCTGACCAGTACATGGGCGCACGTTTGTTTTCATCCTTACCGGAGCCTTTCATGCCAAGTTCTTCCCCGTAATAGACAAATGCCGCGCCATTCATCATAAGATTTAAAGCCGCCCCCATTTTTACCTGCGCTTCCGCCCACTCTCCGTTATAATAACCGGCGCTCCTGCCCAGATCGTGGTTACAGTAAAACGGCGCGTCGATAAAGTTCTCATTGTATTGTCCGAACTGCCCGGAAAGCTCGGCCACCGCTTTCCCGTATGCCGCTGCACCGCCGGGAGCATTTCCCTTCACGGTTTTTGCAATCAGGCCTTCGCTGTTGGCAAAAGCAAAATTGAAAACGCTGTCGATACCGCTCTCGTAATACTGTGCATATGCATTCATATCCGCCCAGACTTCCGCCACGATGTAAGCGTCCTCTTTCTTTTCTTTTACCATCGTGTTAAACCATGAAAGCACCTCCACATTGGCAGGGATATTATCCGAATAATATTCCTTGGCCGCATCTAAACGAAAACCGTCTACCCCAAGATCAATCCAGAAAGAAACGATTTCGCCGATCTCCGTCCTGAGCGCTTCGTTTGCCAAATTAAGATCCGGCATTTCGCTCCAGAACTTGCCTTCATAATACCAGTCTGCTCCCGGTACTTTATAATAATCTCCGCTCAGTTTCTCTTTGGAAAAATTATAATATCCATAATATGGGCATTCGCTTTCGGACGGTTCTCCGTCACCCAGATCTCTCAGATAAGCGCATGCCGTCGTAAACCACTCATGCTTTGAAGAAGTATGGTTCATAACAAAATCGATGATCACATTGATCCCTCTTGCATGGCACTGATCCATCAGTTCTTTAAAATCTTCTAAGGTACCGTATTCGGGATCGATATCACAATAATCGATCACATCATATTTGTGATATGTGGTAGAGGGCATGACCGGCATGAGCCAAATCCCGTTAAATCCCAGATCGTCCGTCGTCGCCGGATCGCCGTCGTTGATATAGTCCAGCTTTTCGGTCAGGCCTTTCAGATCTCCCACGCCGTCCCCGTTACCGTCGTAAAAGCTATATACGAATACTTCGTAAAAGGTTCTGTACTTATCGTCGATAACCTGCTGCCCGCCTTTATTTGCCTCTATCATGGGGGATTCCGGCAGGGTCTCTTCCGTTGTTTCCTCTTCCCCCGTACTTTCCTCCGTTTCGGTTAAAACGGCGCTTTCCGTTTCCGGCAGGCCGCCCTTGTTCTCCGTCTCTTTTGCCCCGCAGCCGCTAAGAAGACTGCCTGCAAAAATACTGACGCTCAATAAATATGCAATCCATTTTTTCTTCATATTCCTAACTCTCCTTCCCTTATATTATATATACAAAACACGGACATACTTTGTCAACCGTATTTCCCGCCCCATAAAAATTTCTTTCGTTTTTTTTCGTAATCCCTTGAAAAAAACGGTAAGCCTTTGTTATACTAGATAAAAAGAAAACTTAGCGGGCAGGGATCTGTCCGGCGTACAGGGGATGAGGGATTATGGCTACAATAAAAGATATTGCAAACCGGCTGGGGATTTCCGTGAGCACCGTTTCGAAAGGATTAAACGGCGCAAACGATATCAGCGAAGAACTCCGTCAGATGGTACTGGATACTGCCGTAGAAATGGGCTATACCACTAAGCGGATGAAAAAAGAAGAACATAAAAAACTATGCATATTTATTGAAAATATGGATTATGAAACTCCAAATCAATTCGGATATGAGATCATTCTGGGATTCAAACAGGCCGCATACAGAGATAACTGGGACGTCAGCGTCCTTCCCGTCACTCCGGGTTTCCAAAGGAAAGAGCGCTACGATACCTATATGCTGAAGAAGGGATTTACAGGTTCCTTTTTTGTAGGCTTTGCCCTGCAGGATCCATGGATGTCCCAGCTTTCTGAAACTACGATCCCCACTGCGCTTTTTGACAATTATATTAAGAAAAACCCCAATGTGGGGTATGTAGGTACGGATAATTTTGAAGGCATCGACAGCGCCGTGGAACATATCTATCACTTAGGGCACAGACGTATCGCATTTTTAAACGGTTCCGTAAATTCCATGGTTTCCGAACAACGACAGCAGGCTTTTCTTGAAAGCATGGAAAATCACGGTCTTCCCGTTGACGAAGCGTTAATGGCTAACGGATATTATGTGGCGGATTCGGCCAAATACCATGTTCCGAATTTTCTTGCGGCAGGTGCCACGGCTATTTTATGCGGCAACGATCTGATTGCCGCCGGTACGATCGAAGTTTGCCGTCAAAAAGGATTCCGGGTTCCCGACGACATCAGCGTGATCGGTTTTGACGATCTTCCTATCTCCGTTCATTTATTCCCTCCGCTGACTACCATACGTCAGGACCGGATCGAACTCGGAAAGAGCGGTTACTACACTTTAAATTCCCTGATCCATCATGTTTCCATCGGGAAGACCCTGCTTCGGCCGCAGTTCGTCCTGCGCGATTCTACCGCCGCCGTGAGCCGGTCCTTTCAATCCATAAGCACAAAAGAAACGGAGACTTTACTAAGATAAACCGTTTTTGCCAGCCGGCCTCTGCCCGTCATTTCGTAGATTCTTTCATGGAGACTTCATATCCCAACAGAATCTGTGATTCCACGGCTTTCCCGTCTATCTGGGTAAGTAATGCCTGACATGCTACTCTGCCAAGTTCCCATCCGTCGAACTGCAGGGACGTAATGGCAGGCATATTATATTCCAAAGTCGTACTGTTATAAAAAGAAGCGACTTTGATATCCTGTGGGACCCGGATCTTTTCTTTTTTCAGTTTCGCCAGCACATAAGCGCAAATGGAATCGTCCATGCATAAAATGCAGTCTGCTTTCTTAGGAATCAGGTCGTCTACAATCTGTTCGATCCGCACCCTTCCCTCCGCCTCCATATAAATCAGCTTATTATCCGGCTTTTTTCTTAAATCCTCATACGCTTCCATATAACCGAGCAGCCGGTTCTGCGTAACGATATGATTGCGGTTGCCGCCTATCAGCGCGATCTTTCTGATCCCTCTGGACAAAAGTATGGACGTCAGCTCCCGGCATGCCCCCCGATGGTCGTTATCCACCTGAACCACGTTGTCTTCTTCCGTCCTTCCTATCGCTACAAAAGGTATTTTCCTTTCCTTCAGAAATTTCATCGGCGCATCTTCCACCAGCGTCCGGCTTAATACGAAACCATCCACTTTATGGTTATCCACCAGCCTTTCCATCTGGCTGATATCGGCGCCTTTGATCATGGAAATGATCACATCGTAATCCATGGCCGACGCCATTTCACATACGCCCAGCATACATTTTTGGAAAAATGGCAGATCGACCAGATCATAATCGCCCGGTATCATCAGCCCGATATTATAAGTTTTCGACTGTGCCAGCCCTTTTGCGATCACATTCGGCTTATAATTGCACTGCTTGATATAATCGTTTACCCGGTCCACCGTTTCCTTTCCGATTCTTCCTTTTCCTGAAATCGCTCTTGAAACAGTCGTTTTAGATACCCCGAGATCTTTCGCTATATCGTCGATGGTAATTTTCTTCTGTTCCCTTTGCATATACCTCTCCTACCTTTAAAAAAACGTTTTCTTTCATGATATACCTATATCATACACTATATTCCTTAAAAGCGCAATCGGCTGCCTTATTCGTTCCACAATTGCTCTATGCAGGCTCTGAGCACCTCCTCCACGCTGTCGCATACATGGTTAGCGCACTGTTTTACATAATCTTTGGCGCTGCTCATACAAAAACTCTGACCGGTCTCTTTTAGCATTTCCATATCGTTTTCGTTGTCGCCGAAGCTGATCATATTCTCCAAAGGAATCCCCATATGTTTTGCAAGGATTTTTAGCGCATTTCCTTTTCCTGATGTCTTTCCTGTAAAATCGAGCCATCCGTTGCCGCCGTCGGCGACCTGAAGGCAGTCATCGTAGATCTTGTGAAATCGCTCCGCCTCTTCTTTCGGAATCCCGTCCCGCCAAAAAAGAGAGATTTTTATCATCTCTTCTTCTATTTCCTCAAAATTTTCTAAAATCGTAACATGATTCCGCACACGCTTTACCAGCCTGTCAACAAAATAACCGGTTTTAGGCACTATATAGCTGGTATCCACTCCCGATACCATGATCTCGCCGTCCAAACAGCGCTGCATATCGCGGATCAGGGCCAACGCCTGCTCCCTTTCTATCACGTCTTTATATATGATCCGGTTCCGGTATACGATCAGGCTGCCGTTTTCGCATATATAGTCGATCCTGTCCGCAAGGGGTGCGAATCTGTCTCTTAAATTCTGGTACTGTCTTCCGCTTGCCGATATAAACCGGATGTTTTGATGAAGCAGCTTTTCCAATAAGAAAAACAATTCCTCCGAAGGTTCTTTCATTCCTGACACTGCGATAGTTCCGTCATAATCGCTGACAACCGCCTGTATTTTATTGCCCTGAAAATCAAAGCATTTTTTCTTTATGCTCTCTCTTCCGTTCTCTTTCATGTCTGCATCCGCCCGTTTCCAGAGTGTATTGGGAAATGCATTCCCACACTCCGGCTTTCTTTGGATTTTCCGTTTCCAGTGTTTTTTATTCTTCATAAATTGGTTCAAAATCTTCCGCGCCGTGGCCGCAAAGAGGACAGATATAGTCCGCCGGGAGTTCGCTCCCGTTATACACATAATTACAGATCTTACAACGCCATCCCACGATCTTTTTACCGCCGGAAGATTTTTCTTTTAACTGTTTTTCCGGCTTGGGCTTTATATTGTTTTGATAATCCGCATAGGTAAGGGGTTCGTTTTCACTTAACGCCACCGCATCTTCCACTTCCGCAATAAAGAGGGAATGGCTGCCCAGATCTTTACTGTCCACCACTTTGCAGCTCAGCACCGCGCAAGTCTGCCATCCTAAATAAGGAATTCCGTTTTTATCCGCAGGCGGCGTAAGGTCTTTAAATTTGTCGACCCCCCTTCCTGACTGAAGCCCAAAGTATTTGATTGTCTCAAAAGTGACCGTTTGGTCAAGTATGCTGAGCGCAAAATAGCCGCTTTCTTTGATCAGCTCACAGGTATAATTAGAATTTAACACCGAGATCGCCACTCTTGTGGGGCTGTTTGCCACCTGCATACAAGTATTGGTGATACAGCCGTTTATCTTATCCCCGGCTTTCGTAGATAACATAAAAACGCCGTAACTTAAACTGAATAATGCCTTTTTGTCCATATTTTTCTCCATTTCTGCGCTGCTTTATTACACAGATCCATCATACGGACCGCAAGTCTGCGTCAAGCCTTTATGGCTTTGCAGCGCGCAAACACAAACCTGCGGCCAAAACTTCTGCTTTTCACTCTTTCTCTTTTACCTCTTCACGGTACAAATATCCCTAAACCGCAGTATGCTCGGAAAAGTGCATATTCTCACATTCTCCCGGTAAAACGGCTACTCCCATTTACATATTATTTCAGTAAACAAATCGGAATATTCTTATTTCTCACAGGACAATGTTCACTGATCCCGCCCTTTAACATCTACGCCACCCTTTCGAAAACAGGAAAGTTTTCCCTACTCCCATTATACAAAAAAAACTGCCGTTTAACAAGTATCTGCCCAAATCTCCTGCCTGCCCCGTTTTTATCAAAACGCCGGCTGCCGCTCATTCCGGTATTTTAGACACCGGACGCCTGATTCCACCGGTCTTTTAAAATAGCGTACAAAAAAATCCTGAAAACCATATCATCATGCTTTCAGGACCTTCTAACAGAGGAAGAGGGAATCGAACCCCCGTTAACGGTTTTGGAGACCGCCGCACTACCGCTGTACTATTCCTCTATCTAAAATGTTTTACCAACAAAATTTATTATAGCACACCTATTCTTCTAATTCAAGAACGATAATAGAAAGTTTTTTTTCTATTTTTCTGTCTTTTCAACACAATTTGTCATCGTTATACTACAATTTGTCCCAAAAGCCGAACTTTTCTCTCTGCTTGGAAAATTCCCCCATAGAGCCGGATCAAGCGCAATGATCACGATAAGATCCGCTATATTTATATTGACTCCTATCTGCCTGTTTCCGGCTTTTTCAGTAAATAACATTTTCCCTTGGAATCTGTAAGATAAATCATTCCCTCATAAAGAAAATAATCTTCCATCAAATCTTCCTTCCATGAAAATTTCCCTGCTTTTTCCCAAATCAAATTCTGTAGGTCTTCTCCTGCCTGCGGACATTCTGCCCGATATAACAACCAGTTACTGTCCCCCGTATCAAAAAATGCATATGCCGTCTCACTGTCTTTATCCAGTATAGGCGCATATCCCGTCCGGAAATTGCGGTCCTCCTCCACACTGACAGAATCCCAGTTTTTTCCTCCATCTTTTGTTACAAACAGATAGCCGTTGCTCCTCATTTGGGTTCCGACATAAATCAGCTCTCCTTTCACCGCCAAAAGACTTGTTGGATAACCGTCTATTTTAGAACCTATATCCGTTTCACCGTACGTTTTCCATCTGTCCTCTGTCTTATATAAGACTTTTTCCATCAGGCCGCAGGCAGGGGTACTACAATATAGCAGATAACCGTTTTTTTCATCGAGCATACTGATAAAAACTTCATATTGGTCATAAGGAATCTGTATTTCATTTAATATATTTCCACCGGACGGCTCTGAAAGGACGATCTTATCCCCTTCAAAAACTGCAGAAACGCAAAACTCATCCTCTTCTTCGAAAAGTCTTGCCGCCTCCGTTTCTTCCACATTAAACACTGCAATGCCTGCCTCCTCCAGAGCAGGTGCAAGATCTTCTTGATGAGCGCATGAAACGAGCAATCCGGCCAATAAAATAAAAGCAGTTGTAACTTGTATCCGTTTCTTCATCCTCTTTCCTCCGTTCCTCAGGAAATATCATCCTCTTTTCCGGTTTCCGGCAGACGAAAGTATCTCCTATCCCTTTTATATAAGATCAATTGCGTCCTGCACCGATTTCACTCCGGCCAGCCTCATGCCGTCCCAAAGAGCCTGCCCCTGTTCCGTGTGCCGCCCTTTGTTCTGCTCCAAGATCTGATCCAGACAGACAGCCGGAAGGATACAAGTCGTAAATCCCAGTTTTTTTGCCTCCGAAATCCTTTGTTCCGCCATATTGACGGCGCGCACTTCACCGCTCAAGCCAATCTCCCCAAAAGCGATCGTTTTTTCGTCGATCGGCCTGTTTTTAAAGCTGGATACGATCGCCATCGCCATTCCCAGATCAACCGCAGGTTCGGTAATCTTCATCCCTCCTGCAATATTGACGTATGCGTCACAGTTGGACATCTGCAGGCAGAGTCGTTTCTCCAATACCGCCATCAGAAGATTGACGCGGTTAAAATCAGTTCCCGTAGCCTGCCTTCTGGGAAATCCGAAATTTGTAGGACAGACAAGCGCCTGTATCTCAATCAGGATGGGCCTTGTCCCCTCCATAGAGCAGGCTACGATAGATCCGCTTGCCCCTTCCGGTTTTCCGCTTAACATATACTCGGAAGGATTTTTTACTTCTTCCAAACCGTTTTGACGCATCTCAAAAACGCCGATCTCATTAGTGGAACCGAAACGGTTTTTAACGCCCCGCAAAATCCGGTAAGAAGCATGACGGTCTCCCTCAAAATAAAGTACCGTATCTACCATATGTTCCAACACTCTTGGTCCCGCCACCGTGCCTTCCTTGGTAACATGTCCCACGATAAAAATAGAGATCCCGAATCCTTTTGCAAGCTGCATCAGCACTCCGGTGGATTCCCTTACCTGAGATACGCTGCCGGGCGCGGCCGAAACGTTTTCATTATACATAGTCTGGATGGAATCAATGATCACCACCTTCGGTTCCATCTCCTTTATCGTCTCTTCTATCAGGGAAAGATTCGTTTCACACAGCAAAAACAGTGTTTCTGAAAATTCGCCCATGCGGTTCGCCCGTATCTTGATCTGCTTTAGGGATTCTTCTCCCGATATGTACAATACTTTTTGTCCGTCCGCTGAAAGCTCTCTGCAGACTTGTAAAAGCAAGGTGGATTTCCCGATTCCGGGATCTCCACCCACCAACGTCAGGGAGCCGGGGACAATGCCCCCGCCAAGCACCCTGTCAAGCTCGCTCATATGAGTGAGCAGCTTTTCTTCTTCTTTCATGGATATGTCAGACAGTTTCTGCGCTTTTTGCCTTTGCCTTCCTTCGCTTTTTGCAACGCCCCCTATACCGGATTTTGCAGCGACAACGGTTTCTTCTACGAAACTGTTCCACTCCTTACAGCCGGGACACTGTCCCATCCATTTCGACGATTCATAACCGCAGTTCTGACAGAAAAATACGGTTGTTTTTTTCCCTTTTGCCATACTTCATGTACACCTGCTATTTTATGATACGGACATTCGTCTCGCCCACGCCTGCAAGCTCTACGCTTACGCTCAGCTTTCCGCCCATATTCGTTTTCATCTTTCCTGCGCTTTCACCGTCTACAAAGACTTCGTATTCGGTTTCATCCTGAAGCCCGACCGTAAGCTGTGCGTCTTCATCCCCTTCTACGACAAACTCTACTCCGTTTTCATCTTCTTTAAAGTTAAGTACGCTGGTACCAGGAACCGACTCATACATGAACATCCCATTTTTTTCTAATTTGGTCATGGTCGCGTAAGTCTTTACCTTATACAGATCGCCCGCATGTTCAAAGTCTTCCAATTTTGCCTTTTGCTCTAATTTGTGATTTCCAAAGCTGATCGTTCCGTCACTTTCCCCACGAAGTAACTCTGTCACTACTGCCATTTTATACGTCCTCCTAAAATACCTTACAATGCAATTTTTGCACTGTTTCTTTTGTATATTCAGTATAATATAATTGTATTTTTTTTTCTATAGAAATCCATTAATTTTTTGAGATGTTTATAATTTACAACTTATTTGGAAACGGGAATTTTTTATTTTGCACTATGGATCCTTCTTAATCCGCACTCTCCTTCACATGGAAAACGACTTCCCCGTTTTTCATCCCCGCCGTCACTTTACTTCCTGCGCGGATCTTTCCTGCAAGGATCTCTTCCGCAAGAGGATCTTCGATCACGTTTTGGACCGCCCTCTTTAACGGACGCGCCCCCATCTTGGCGTCGGAATGTTTCTCTACGATATATTCCTTCAACGCCGGCGAGATCGCAAGCTGGATGTCAAGCTGGTCTTTACAACGCTCCGCCAGATTTTTACTTATCAATGTGATGATCTGCTTCATCTCCTGTTCGTCTAACGGATGGAATACCATGATCTCGTCGATGCGGTTGATAAATTCCGGTTTGAACAGTTTCTTGACTTCCTCCATCACATGGGATTTCATTGTCTGATAATCCTTGTCGGCATTCCCCCCTGTGGTAAAACCAAGATTTTTCGGCTCTACGATCCTCTGCGCCCCCGCGTTGGAAGTCATGATCAGAATCGTGTTTTTAAAGCTTACTTTCCTGCCTTTGGAATCCGTGATATGGCCGTCGTCCAGCACCTGCAGCAAAATATTGAATACATCCGGATGAGCCTTTTCTATTTCGTCAAAAAGCACTACGGAATAAGGATTACGTCGTACTTTCTCGCTAAGCTGTCCGCCTTCGTCAAACCCCACATACCCGGGAGGGGAACCGATCATTTTGGAAACCGCATGGCCTTCCATATATTCCGACATATCCACACGGATCAGCGCGTTCTCCGTCCCGAACATCGCTTCTGCAAGGGCCTTGCTAAGCTCCGTCTTGCCTACTCCGGTAGGTCCAAGAAACAGGAACGAACCGATAGGACGTCTGGGATCCTGCAGCCCCACTCTTCCCCTTCTCATCGCTTTTGCAAGGGAAGTTACGGCCTCCTTTTGTCCAATGACGCGCTTATGCAAAATAGACTCCAGCTTTAACAGGCGCTCGCTTTCTTTTTCCGTCAGTTTATTGACCGGAATCTTCGTCCATGCGGCAACGACTCCGGCAATCTCATTTTCACCGATCTCGTATTTCATCTCCTGACGTTTTCTTTCATGCTGTGTGCGGAGCTTTTCGTATTTTTTAATGATGATATCCTGCGCCCTTTTCTGTTCCCCTGCCTGTGAAAAGGCCTCCATCCTTATGGATCTTTCGATCTGTACGTCCAGCTTTTTGATCTGTTCTGCAAGTTCTTTCATTTTTTCCGGAAGATGGGCCGCCTTGATCCGCTCTGCCGAAGCCGCTTCATCTATCAAATCAATGGCTTTATCCGGCAGATTCCTGTCATTAATATAGCGGTCGGAGAGACGTACCGCCGCTTCGATCGCATCGGGACGGATCGTTACTTTATGGTGTTCTTCATATCTGGGCGCCACGCCCGTCAAAATACCGATCGCCTCCTCTACGGTAGGCTCCTCCACATTGACCGGCTGGAAACGGCGTTCCAATGCCGCGTCCTTTTCAATGTACTTGCGGTATTCCGTAATGGTGGTGGCGCCGATAAGCTGAATTTCCCCTCTGGCAAGGGACGGCTTTAAAATATTAGAAGCGTCAATGGCGCCCTCTGCTCCTCCCGCTCCGATCAAAGTATGGAGTTCGTCTAAAAAGAGCAATACGTTTCCGGCTTCGATCACTTCTTTGATCACCTTTTTGATCCGCTCTTCAAACTCGCCCCGGTATTTGCTTCCCGCTACCATGCCTGACAGATCCAACGTGAGCACCCTTTTATCCTGTACCGTAAAGGGCACCTCGCCAGACACGATCTTTAATGCAAGCCCTTCCACTACGGCGGTTTTACCGACTCCGGGTTCGCCGATCAAACAAGGATTGTTTTTTGTTCTCCTGCTCAAAATCTGAATCACGCGTTTGATCTCGTCTTCCCTGCCGATCACCGGATCTAATTTTCCTTCTTTCGCAAGCGCGGTCAAATCTCTGCTATATTGCTCTAAAGTGGATTGTCCCGCTTTCTTTTTACTGTTCTTTTTAGAAAGATCTTCTTTATAAAGCCCGCCGTCCTCGCCTATAGCGATCAAAATGTCCACATAAATCTTCTGGGTGGATATTCCGCAGGTATTCAGCAGCCTTACCGCCACGTTTTCGCCTTCCTTGATCATGGCAAGTAAAATATGTTCCGTCCCCGTAAGCATAGAGCCAAACCGTTCCGCCTGTCTATGGGCCTCCTCTAAAATCTTTACCGCTCTTGGTGAATAACCGTCCCGTTCCTTTAAGGATACTCCGACCTCCGGCGCCAGCAGATCCCGTATCATATCCATAAGCTGTGACTCTTCCACACCGTTATCCGCAAGGACCCTTGCGGCAACTCCCGTCCTCTCCCTAAGAAGCCCTATCAGAATATGCTCCGTTCCGATATACCCCTGACGCATACTCCTTGCCGCTTTTTGTGCTAAAATAAGCGCCGTTTTTGCTTTATCCGTGAATTGTGACTGCATTATCTAAGCCCTCCATATTCTTCATATATTTCATCGATCAGTGCATGCACTTCTTCTTTTGAGATATTTTTGCAGCTACTTTTCGCCAGTATTACTTTCAGCTCCTTCTGCAATTCCTCCATTGCGCGTATTTTATCCAGATCGATTGCTATGACTGCGCCTTTCCTCCTGTCGACCTTAACATACCCCTCCTGCTTTAATACGGTATATGCCTTATTTACCGTATGCATATTGATTCCTATTGAACCTGCAAGCGCCCTTACGGAAGGAAGCGGATCCCCCTCCCTAAACCGGTTTGTCGCGATCCCCAAAATAATCTGATTACGAAGCTGTATATAAAGAGCCTCGTCGCTGTTAAAGTCTATCTCAATTATCATAACCAATTCACCGTTCCTTCTAAACAGGATTCTGTAGAAAGCTATAGGAATCTGTTATATGATATTTAACAGATTCCTATACAGAACTATAATTTATTTCTATTCTAATATTTATTGGGATCGTCCATATTCAGAAACTCAAATTCAAATTCATCGTCTTCCGAAAGAAAATTTTTGGACCTCCATGCGCCGTTTTGGTCTCTTCTCCTGTCAAGACCCGGTTCCTCTTCATAAGTTACTTCTCTCTCCGGCTGTCTGGGCGCCGCTGTCCGGGGCCTTGTCCCCTGCGGAGCCTGCCGTCTTACCGGTTCTCCCTCATACGGCCTTGTCCCTTTCTGCACCGGCCTGCTCCCCTGTCTGGGACGGGGCTGCGCTTCCGCCGCAGGTCTTTTTACCGGGCCTGCGCCTTCTGCTGCCGGTCTTCTTACCGGTCTTTCCCCATCCGGCGACGGTCTTTTTACCGTCCTTGTTCCTTCTCCGGCAGGCCTTCTCACCGGCCTTGCACCTTCCTGTACCGGTCGTCTCACCGGTTCCCCTTCGCCGACGGGCCGCCTTCTTCTTACCGGTACCGGCTCTTCCTCTTCTTCGTCGTCATCTTCTTCAAAAGAAGCATCCCGCATCTTAAAGAACAACAGCGTGATTCCCAAAATAAGAAGAATCATGACCGCGCCCATTCCTATAATGATCAGTTTCTGCTGTCCCGCCTGTTTTGCGGAAACTTCATACTCCTGTGCTGCTTCCAAAAGCTTCGGGATCGGATATTTTAACCATTTTTCCCTGTCCGCATCATGCATATCATACAGATACCATTCCGTTGTCCCGTCTTCTTTCGTTTCCTGTACCGTATCGTACTGTTTTGTCTCAACCTGAGGCGGCTCCGCTTCCGGCGTCTGTTCCGGCTCCGGTTCGGGAGTCGGTTCCGGTTCCGGCTCCGGAATCACCTCTCCTAACGTCACATAATCGGAACGGATAAAACCGGACACGGTATTCCCGTCCAATGTAAGAGAGACCTGATACCATAGCTTTCCGTCCGCACCCGTCATTTTTCCGGTTACGATCAATGCCGACCCGTTCGGGGCCTTGCCCAGCTTATCGGAAGAAGTGCTTGCCGCAGCCCGCACATTCACATCCCCGCCCGTCACGTTTGCGTTCTGGCTCTGCATCGGTTCCACTTCCCCCGATGCCTGATCCTGCCCTGCCGCACCGTCTGTCTGTGCCGCAAGCTCAATCGACTCCGTCGTTGCAAGTTGGATCTCAGGAACGGTTCCTTCCGGCTCTACAAGATCGGCCCGGATAAAGCCAAGCGTGTCGGCATTCACAAATACCTGATACCACTCGTCGTCGCCCGCTTTTACCTTGCCTTTAATACTGAGTTCGTCGCCCTGCTCCACACTGGCAAGCGCCATACTGGCCGTATTCGCTTCTTCCCTGATCTTTGCCGATCCCGGCTTTACCTTTCCCTCTACGGCAAAGCTCTCAAAAGAAAACAAAAACAGCCCGATACAAAAAATCCCGGTTCCTAAGATCATCCTTACCGGCTTTCGTATGTTCCACACTACCCTTTTGTCTTTCATACTCATCTCTTCCTTCCCTAAAGTAATCCTGTCTCATTCTCCCTGATTTACACCAATTTTTTTCGGAAGATCAAGCCTCGTCAATTGCCTTTCCAATATCATTTCTCATGTATTTCCCTTGAAAATCCACCCATTCCGTGGCCGCGTAGGCGTTCAGCCTCGCTTCTTTTAAATCCTTCCCTTTCGCGGTGATACCCAGTACCCTGCCGCCGTTTGTCACGATGCCCTCATCGGTCTTCTTTGTTCCCGCATGGAAACAATAATATCCGTCTCTTCCCGTAAAATTCTCCAAGCCATCTATGACAAAACCTTTTTCATAAGCTACCGGATACCCTTCCGACGCCAGCACTACACAGACAGTCGCATTTTCTTCAAATTCCAGTTCGATCTTGTCAAGCGTACCGTCTATACATGCCTCTGCGACTTCAATAATATCGTTTTTCATCCTCGGCAATACGACCTGCGCCTCCGGATCTCCGAATCTCGCATTGTATTCCAGCACCTTAGGCCCTTTTTCCGTCAACATAAGTCCGAAAAAGATCACCCCTTTAAACTCCCTGCCTTCCGCCGCCATCGCATCTACCGTGGCCTGATAAATATGCTCTTTACAAAACGCATCCACCTCTTCGGTATAAAAAGGACTGGGAGAAAAAGTTCCCATACCGCCCGTATTCAATCCCTGATCTCCGTCCTTTGCCCTCTTATGGTCTTGGGCGGAAGTCATAGTCTTTATCGTTTTTCCGTCCACAAAAGATAAAACGGAAACCTCCCTGCCCGTCATAAACTCTTCGATCACCAGTTTATTGCCGGCAGAACCGAACTGCTTATCCAGCATAATGGACTTTACGCCCTCTTTCGCTTCTTCCGGCGTGTTGCAGATAAGTACCCCTTTTCCCAACGCCAGACCGTCCGCTTTCAGGACAATAGGAAAACCTGCGGTTTCCAAATATCCCAATGCTGCTTCGGCATCTTCGAAAGTCTCGTACGCCGCGGTAGGTATATGATATTTTTTCATCAGATCCTTAGAAAATGCCTTGCTTCCCTCCAGAATCGCCGCATCTTTTTTCGGGCCGAAAGCCTTAAGCCCCGCCGCGTTCAATTCGTCCACAAGACCTCCTACCAAAGGGTCGTCCATTCCTACGATCGTCAGATCGATCTTTTTCTCTTTGGCAAACGCAACGATCTTGTCAAACTCCATTGCCCCAATGGGTACGCATTCCGCGATCATGCCGATTCCCGCATTTCCGGGCGCGCAGTAGATTTCGTCTACTTTATTACTTTTTGCCACACTGGCTGCGATAGCATGCTCTCTCCCGCCGCTGCCTACGATCAAAACCTTCATATCATACCTCCCTGCCTGCGCAAACAGACATCCATTTTAAAATGCTTATTCCGTCTTCTGTATTACTTTTCCGTTCTCTATCCGTATTTTACCGTTCGCGATCCGGTCAATCGCTTCGGGTAAGATCACCCACTCGGCCTGCTCCATCACTCTCTTCTGCAGGCTCTCAGGCGTATCGTCTTCATTTACCATGACCGGCTTTTGTAAAATGATCGGTCCCGTATCCGTTCCTTCATCCACAAAATGCACCGTAGCCCCGGTCACCTTCACGCCTCTTTCCAACGCCGCCTCATGCACCTTCAATCCGTAAAAACCTGTCCCGCAAAAGGACGGGATCAGGGATGGATGAATATTAATAATGCGGTTTGCATATTTTCTTATCATTTCTTTCGGGATCACTACCAGAAAGCCTGCAAGTACGATCAGATCCGGCTGCAGTTCCTCCGTCTTTTCCAAAAACGCCCTGTTAAACTCTTCCCTGTCCGCATAAGCCTTGGGCGATACGCAGAATGCCGGGATTCCTGCCTGCTTCGCCCTTTCCAGCGCGTATGCATTTTGATTATTACTGATCACTCCGACGATTTGGGTATTGGTGACCGTACCCTTTGCGGCTGCGTCTATGACCGCCTGCAGATTCGTCCCGCCGCCGGAAACGCAAACCAGAATCTTTAGCATAAGACTACTCCTTTTTCTCCCGCTTCACAGTTTCCAACCACATAAGCGGTCTCGCCTGCCTCTGAAACTGCCTGAACCGTCCTTTCCACATCCTCTTTTGCAACGGCAAGAACCATACCGAGTCCCATATTATATGTATTATACATCATTTCCTCTGCAATACCGCCTTTTTCCTGCAGCAGCTTAAAAATAGACGGCACTTCATAACTGTCTTTTTTTACTACCGCCCGGATGCCTTCCGGCAGCATTCTCGGAATATTTTCGTAAAAGCCGCCCCCTGTGATATGGCTGCAGCCCTTTATGGTCACGCCTGCCCCTTTTATGGCTTTCAACGTTTTTACATAGATCTTCGTCGGCGTCAAAAGCGTCTCGCCAAGGGTCTGTCCCAATTCTTCATAATAAGTATCCAGACTTTCTTTTGTCATCTCAAACACTTTTCTTATCAAAGAAAAACCGTTGCTATGTACGCCGGAAGAAGCGATCCCGATCAGAACGTCGCCTTCTTTGATCTCTTTTCCGGTGATCAGTTCTTTTTCCTCTACTACGCCTACCGTAAATCCGGCAAGATCGTATTCGTTTTCCGGCATCAGTCCCGGATGTTCCGCCGTCTCGCCGCCGATCAGCGCCGCGCCCGCCTGCTTACATCCTTCTGCAACTCCTGAAACGATGGCAGCGATCTTTTCCGGATAATTTTTCCCACACGCTATATAATCCAAGAAAAATAACGGTTCTCCGCCTGCGCATGCCACGTCGTTCACACACATGGCAACGCAGTCGATCCCTACCGTGTCATGTTTGTCCATAATATAGGCAAGCTGTATTTTTGTCCCCACACCGTCCGTACCGGAAACCAGCGTAGGGTTTTCCATTTCCTTGATTTTCTTTAAGGAAAAAGCTCCTGAAAAGCCTCCTATGCCGCCCAAAACCTCCGGGCACATCGTCCCTTTTATATGCTCTTTCATCAATTCAACCGATCTGTATCCTGCTTCAATATCTACCCCTGCGTTTTTATAATCCATTTTGATCTCCATTCCTGTTTAATAATTCTTGTATCCCACTTCCTGCAAACGAGCGTCTTTTTTCTGTACGCTTTCTTTCAGGCTCTTTGTATACTCCTTTAATCTGGAAAGCAGCGCTTCGTCTGAAACAGCCAGAATCTTAGCGGCCAAAAGCCCCGCATTGGCGCCTCCGTTTATCGCTACCGTTGCAACCGGAATCCCGGAAGGCATCTGCACTATGGAATACAAGGAATCCCTTCCGCCCAAAGAAGTCGTATGCATCGGAATACCGATCACCGGCATAGGAAAGATCGCCGCGCACATTCCCGGCAGATGGGCCGCCATGCCCGCTCCTGCAATGATGACTTTCAATCCCTTTTCTTCGGCAGTATTCGCATATTCAAAAAACACGTCCGGTTCTCTATGCGCCGATATGATCTTCATTTCATATAAGATCCCAAGCTCCTCCAGAATATCCGCGGCCTTTGCCATAACAGGCATATCCGAATCACTTCCCATGACAATCCCAACCTGTGCCATTTTTCCTCCTATCCGTATGTCCGAAGCATACTCTCTTCATATATTTAGCGTTTCTCCTGCAATTACTATACCATCACTAGTTTACTAAACTTTTACTTTCCATGCAACACCGTATTCAAAGGATTTCTTTATTTTTTATTAATTTTTCTTGTTCAAAAGGTTTATTGAGTTCTTCGCAGCCTGCAAGCACAAAACGCCCGTTTTCAATAATAGGAAACTCTTTCCCCTCTTTGGTCACCGCCGCAAGAAGTCCCAGTTCGTCATAAGGAATCGTAATATCGGTATGGCAGTTGAAGTATGCCTTGGAACTGTCTTCCTCCCGCAGGGCCGAAATCTCGTTATCCCTTGCGATCAACTCTTTTCCGTCCGGATTATATACCTTTACGTCTTCCGCATGGGAATAACAGGTATCTCCTAAAGCAAAGTGCGGCCCCATCTTTTCCGCGATCAGAATAGGCAGTTTATCCCCGATCCCAAACCGCTTTGCCGCCACATAAGCGGTCGTGTTCGTACCGATGGCAAATTCTCCCAAAGGCAGCGTATCATGATGGAAAAGGATATTGTCCTTAATATATTTTTTATTTTCCTCTTCCGAATCAAAATTTGCGCAAGTATACTCCGTCACACAGCCGTCCTGTAACGTAATTTCCAAATCCCTATATTCCAGTTCGTTTAAGAAAACGCGGCTCACATACAGCACGCCGGACGTGCCTTTTAGTACGGGAGAAGTAAACACCTCGCCCACCGGGATATTGACGTCGGACACACAATTTTCAAAATTGGATTCCTGCGACGGATTTTTCAGTTCATGAAGCGCGACGCGCAAATTCGTCCTGTTTTCTCCCATACCTTCTACCATGACATAATCCGCCTGATCCAGACAGTCTATAATCTTTTGCTGGATCGTCTGATACAGTTTGTAATCCAGCGTATTGATCCGGATGATTTCGTCAAAAATCTCCTCATAGTTTTCTCCCACTTCCGGCGTCGGGAAAGCAATGATCGTAAAACTTCTTTCCTCTCCTTTGATATATTCGTTTACGATACTTCCCGCCTGTGAGGCAAACTCTACGGACAACTTCTGCTGTTTTTCGGAAAGTTTGCACGCCGTTTCTTTAAATTTTGGCGCGAAAGGCGTCTCGCCGAAGGTCTCTAACACTGCCGGGCCGCCGAATACCGCCGCCATTTCTTTTCTCGCCTCATAGCCTGCACGCAGCACTTCCAGCCGTCTGTTGACATACATTTTATCCATATAAAGAGCGGCGTCGTCTTTATGGTCAAAATCATACTGTTTGTTAGGGATTGCGCCGAAATAGCCGTTTCTGTGTACGCCTGATGCACTGCGGTATATGGAGGCTTTCAAACCGATCTTTTCAAATCCAAGCACCGCCTGCCTGATCATCCTTTCAAACCCCAGCGCATAACGGACCGCCACCGTTTTTTTCTTGGATATATCTTTATTGGTTACCTCAAAACCAATCCTGTAGCCTTCCGTATAAGTATCCGCCATCAGCCTGATCGTTTCTTCGGGCAGGGAAAGCAGATATCTGGCCGTTTTCAGTTCATTTTCCGTAATATATTCTCCGAATCGGTACAGATAACGCAGATCGTTAAGATCGCTTTCCATAATGATCTTACGGGCAAAATCCTTGGACGGATCAATCTGTTTTTCAATCGTCTCTTCCGTCATGGCCTCCGAATAGTCGCTCATGAACCAGTAGACGATCTGCTGCACTTCTTTTAGTCCGGGCGCCTCCCCTTTTTCTTCAAATGCACAGACAAACGCCTGATACACCTCCAAAAACAACTCCATGCGGATGACCATCGGCTCCTTTTTCTGTTCGTAAGCGTAGGGGATCATTTCCCTTATCTGGGCATAGAGAAATGACAAGATCTGTCCGTATTCCTTCAGCGTCTCCTGCGCATAATCGGGATTCCCAAAACTGCGCGCATAATTTGAGGGCAGAATATCTTCATAGATCTCCCTGTTTCTTTTTTGCAAAACAGAAAGCTCCGCCTCATCCAGTCCGCCGCCCGCTATCCATTCATAAGTTTCCTTTATCTGTAATATAAACCCGGCGCAGCGTTTAAAATATGCCGCATATTCTTCGCCTACCGCATTTTCATTTAAGATCTCTTCTGTCCGCCCTGCCGCCAATAAAAAACGTTCTTCCATCATATTCCATATACTCCTGCATAAATAATATATCCGATACTCAAAACCGCCAAAAGATTCGTCACGATCCCAATATAAGAAAACAGATAAAATTTATCCTTTTCCATCCTTGACATGATGCCAAGCGTCAGTCCGGCCAGCGAAAAAACCGCCGCAAGAAGTCCGGTCACCCCGTAACCTACCATGGCCTGCCCGCCCGCCCGAAAAGTAAAATAGACTGCCGCTATGAGCGCCCCTAAACTGATCAGTCCCAGGATCGTCGACATCACGGATTTTTCCGAATATCGTTTATTCGTAAAAATATAATTTTTTTTGATTCCCATGCCAACCTCGTTTATCTAATCTTTACGCTCTAAATGGGCATTCCCGTAAGAAATGCCCATTTTCTTAAAATAATATTTTCGACTTTCCTGCCAGTAACCGGGAACCGCCGATCACGAGAAGGATGCCGCTGGCGATCCCCACCACCAATACTACGACTCCGACTGCAATATCAAGCGCCCCCGCACGGCGCACCATCTTATAGATTCTTTCTTCCATCTTTTCCCCTGACTCCTTTCTTTTCGTGCAGGCCGGATGCCCGCCATAAACCGCAGAACCCGCGGCCCGAAATCCCACGGCCCGCAACGCTGCAAAGCCGACGTTACGCTTTCACGCCGTACTGCTCATAGTATCCGTCGATGGCTGCCTTTAACTCATCGTCAATATAAATCTTGCCCTGATACGGTTTATTATACAAATGCTCCACCACTTCCGCCATGGTAACGATTGCATTTGCATCGAATCCGTATTTTTCTTTGATCTCTTCCAACGCGCTTTTCTCTCCTTTTCCCCGTTCCAAACGGTTCAAAGACACCATAAGGCCCACGATCTTCACATCTCCCTGCGCCTGAATGATCGGAAAAGTCTCTTCTATGGATTTGCCGGAAGTAGTAACGTCCTCGATAATAACCACCTTGTCGCCGTCTTTGATCGGACTTCCCAGTAAAATTCCCACGTCTCCGTGATCTTTTATTTCTTTTCTATTAGAACAATACCGGATCTCTTTTCCGTATAACTCGTCAAACGCTACTACCGTTGCAACGCTTAAAGGGATCCCTTTATAAGCCGGCCCGAACAGCACGTCGAAATCGTCCCCATAATTGTCATGGATCGCTTTTGCATAATACTGTCCCAGTTTTTTAAGCTGAGCGCCTGTCACATAAGAACCGGCGTTCATAAAAAACGGGGATTTTCTTCCGCTCTTTAAGGTAAAATCACCAAATTTGAGCACGTTGCTGTCTATCATAAATTCAATAAACTCTTTCTTGTATCTTTCCATACGCCTGCCTTCTCCTCCTTAAATTCTTTCCTATTCTATCATGTTTGCCGCTTGTTTTCAATTCATTTCTCGGTCTGTTTCTCCCTGCTTTTGATTTTGCGTAATTCAATGTTCCGCGCCTTTAATTCCGTTCCATTCATATATTAAATCCGTTTTCTTCCCTGCGGTTTTTAAATCAGATCCTGTTTGAAACAATCTTCGGCCTCCCCGTTTTTTCAGAGGCTGTGGATCTGATCCAGTATAAACGGGTCTTTGATCTTCTTGTCTTCTGAAAGCAGTACGATCTTAGACATGATCTCTGCGGTTTTCGGGTCTTCATCCACAAAAGGCAAAAACAGTTTGCCCCGTTTCTGAGAATGTACCGGCAAAATATGAAGCATGGCGCCTCCCTCCTGATGTACAACACCGCTGCCCAAATGAACGCTGTAATTCCCCCTCGTTCCATGGATCAGGGCATGGGAATCTTTCAATTCCACATTACTAATCCGAAAGAGCGGCAGGTTAAAGCTTACGATCGCCCGGCGCATCTCGATGGTGGAATGGCTGGTCTCAGGATCCACTCCTCCGGCATGAGCCACGCTCACCGCCAGATCCACATCGCGCATTACTTCGCTGTAGATCAGATCCGGAACCTGTTCCATTGTGAGCGGTTCAAAAGTCTTCCTGTCGGAAAATTCCACCCATTCCAAAGCCGGCGATTCCACATCGCTTGGTGAGAACCAGTCCGCCAAAGCATAGATCCTTGCAATGATATTTTCTTTATAATAAATCTTCTGAAGTCCCTCGTCATAATCTGCGATCCACCGGCGTCCCTTCAGGCATCCTACCGTTTTTTGCGGCTGGATCTGATTTCCTGCAAACATTCTGGACGCTTTCAATCCTAACTCTTCCGGCAGTTTCACATACAATTCCCTGAATACCTGCTTAAACGGCTGACGTATCTGGCGGTCAAACAGTTCTTTCTGATATAAGTGCCAAACTCCGGCACGGTAAAGGTCCAAGGGATGGGCAATGCGAAGCTTCAAATCCGCATCCACCGTCTTTTGCTGTCCGTCCAACGATCTAATAACGATACTGCCTCCCGGTTCCTGATTTTTTTCTCCGTCCGCCGTATCCTCCCGCTCTAAAAATCCCATTTCACTCTCACTTGTAAATACTAATGGGATTAAGATCGCCCGGACTACCGGATTTCCCCATAAACCGCTTATCTCCGCCGCCATAAATTCCGCGCCGCTTTCCATGGATTCTTCCATCAGCTTCTTTGCTCTTACATACTGCTCTTTCAACTTCTTATGGGCATCTTTGACTTCCAAAACATAAGGATGCTTTCCCAGCCTTGACGGAACGGATTTTAACGTTTTTTCCCCTTTTCTGCACAGAATTTCACTCTTTCCCGTCTCATCCACATACAGACGGATCTCCACGTCTTCCACGGCCGCCCATTCCATATAACCGGCAAACTCCTCCGCCAGTTTTCCTTCCATATTCAAAATCAGTCTGGTCACATCCACGAAACCTCCGTGTACGCTCAAATTGACCAAAGCGATCTGGGCGGCTTTAGATTCGCTTGCCCGCCTTTGCGCACCAAACTGCTTCGCCTCTTTGGCAAACTGCTGGATAAACTGGTAACGGTTTAACATATCCCGTCCTCTGTTCTTTTCAAAAGGAACTAAGCCGTAGCTCATTAATAAATCTTTATTTCTTTTGTCCGCAATCTGTTCCCGCAATGCGCCCAAAGTGACTTTTCCGGCCGCCGCGTCCGCATATTTTCTAGCCCGGGAATGTTTCTGTCCGTCGGAAATATATCTGGCCGCTTTATAAAGCATTTCAAAGTTCTTTTCTCCCAGCGTTTCATAGGCTTCCGTAAACCAGTCGATATCAAACGCGCCGTCCTGCAGTTCTTCCGCCGACAGAGGCGTATATTTCGCGATCATAGCCATTTTCTGATCGTCAAACCGCTCGTTCATATGCGCCATGAAATAGTAACATCCGCTCTTTAGTCCCTGCCAGCCAAGATATTCCTGTATCACGTCGATCCACTGCGGCGCATACATCGCCACTTCTATCAGCCGTTCTGTTTTGATACTGGTATTTCTCAGCGCCTGCCCGAGCCTCTCTCCGGTGTCTTCCTTTGCCGGATAACAGGATTTTAAAAGCCTGCTTAAAACCTCTTTTTTAGTATAAGCCGAAGAAGAATACCAGTAATAGTAAGTCTCCCTTCCCAAAGTATCTTTTCCAAGCGCCATCAAAATCCTGATCAGATACGCTATCCCTTCAATATAAGTAATACCGTCCACATCCGCCGAAAAAACCGTCTCCGCTTCTCCTCGGCGCAGCTCCGTGTCTACCATCACCGGTATAATCGCCTCATATAATTCCTGTGTCAGTTTTCCGCACCATGTGTCCCCGCCCACAAGCGCCTCTCCCTTATCCAGAATATCCTGCGCCATCCTTTCTCCAAAAAACTGTCTCCACAATGCGCGGTTTCCGGGCTTACCATATTCTTTTTTGACCAATTGGGTCAAGGCCCGCAGACAGCTTTTTCTGTCAAAGTAATGAAAGATCGCTTTGAATACAATATCTTTGGAAATCAGTCCCAAATGATAAGCTTTCAAAAACCAATAAGGCGTGATCGGCGTCAATGCCTGCGCGTTCAGACTGTTATAGGACTGCACATTGGGAAGGAACTGGGAACGTTCTCTGTTTTCCCGGCATTGTAATTCAAACCTCCATGCCGTATAAAAAGCTCTTTTAAACTCTTCCTCCGTTTCCCAATACTGCAGTCCCTCCAAAAAACGGTCGAAAAACCGCAGACTATTTATCGTCGTCGACTGTTCCTGCCATTTCCCGTTCCATCCGGTATAATGGTAGGTAATAGTCTTATTTTCCCTGCTGATCACAGATGCCAATACCCAGACAGCCTGCACTCCCGCTTCAAATAAAAGCTTTTTATCTATAAATTCGTAACGGTAATTTAAGCGCACGGCCCAAACCTGTTTCTGATATTCCACGGCTAACGGTTCCGGCTTAAAAGGCATTTTTCCAAAGACCGCCGCAAAAAAACGCCTGCCGTTTTCATAGAGGTCGTTGTTTTGAAAAAGAGTCTTTGCTTCCCATTCCACAAAAGTTCCATAATCGCCGATCTCTTTTTCATAAAAATTCCGCAGTTCATCTGCCAAAGGATAGTTGTCAAGGCGGTATCTCTCCGCCATATTCCCCTTAACCGCTCCCTCTTTTTGCGCCGTATAGTTATTGCCTAAAAGCTCTTTCTCACCGTAAGCCGTTTCATACTCATACTCTTTATTTTCTTTCAGAAACGCATCCAGCTTTTTGATCTTTTCGTTAATCTCTTTTTCCGGAAGAGGAATACACTTTAAAATGGCGTCGCGGTCTTCCTTCCGCTCCGGAATCTCCTCCGGCGCGTCAGGATCATAGATACCGAATCCTTTCTGTCCGGAAGCGGAACCTTTTTCCTCTCCCAAAATCTCCCCGATCAGAATCTTTTCTTTATCCGTAGGATTTTCGATCCCGCCTGCCAATTCTTTCACCGACTTGTAAAAATCCGCTCTGTCCTCCTCTTTTCCCAGCCGCAGCAAAAGATCCAGTCCGGCGCTGCGTTTCTCCTCTTTTTTGTCTGCCAAAAGGCGTTTCAGACATTCCTCCATAGGCAGATCATCCTGCTCCATTAAAAATTCCAAAAGCGCGCCTCGCAGTTTCCCTCTTTTAAACCGCAGCATATCTTCCATCAACCGGTAATCTCTCTCGTTAAATACAATCTTCTTTACCAAAAGAATCGCGGTCTGGGACGTATGTTCCTCCGCATTTCCCATATACCCGATTAAAAGCTCTTTTTGCGCCTGATTTACCGGCTGGTATAGAAGAAGATTCAACAAATATCCTCTCTCATAACTGTTCACGGATACTTCCCCTAAAAGCGCCGCCGTTTTCGTAATCTTATCTTCATCCTGAAGCACATATGCAGTAAACGCAAGCCGCCTCACCAAATCAGAAGGCATCAGTTCTACCGAATACCACGGGAAAATACAGGGACTGAAAACCACGCCCTTTTTAGGCAGTCTTTCATAGATACTTAAAAACTTTTCATACTGTTCCTCCGCATCCGCCCTGTCTTCAAAATAATCGGTAAGTACCGCTTTCTTCGGTATCTTCGCTTCGCTGCGCCGATAAGAGTTTCCCGGCAGAAGCTCTCTGATCCATCCGCCAAGTTCCGTCATGAACGCCGGCATAAACGCCGCCGTCAGTTCCAGATCGTCGGTATGTTCCAATACCGCCTTCTTCGCCGTTTGCATCTTTAATCGCTCGTCAAACAGATTCTGATTATAAAAAGATGCCGTCAGTTTCTGGTTCTTCGTGCCGTGGTCGATCAATTCTCCCATAGCCTCTACCGCGTCTTTCGCCTCCTCAAATCCCAGCGCCCAAAGCGCTGCGCTGATCGCAATGGAATCGTTGGTCTTTAACTGCCCTTTACAAAACTCCCTGTCCCTGACGCACTGTCCCATCAATTTCAAAAGCTTGTCGTTTACCCTGTCCACGTTTTCCTCGTCAAAAATACCGATCCATGCAGAAACCGCACGTTTTACCGAAGAATACCGAATCAAGTCGTTTTTTTCGATTACCTGCAGAAGATCTAAAAACGCCTCCTTTGTCCCCTCATCCATAGCCTCGCAGACCGCCTGTCTGAGTCCCTCCTGCAGTCTGGCCGCAAGTAGCAGATCGCAAAGCAGTTTATGTAATTCCTTATTATCGGAGCGGATTATCCCAAGGATCATTTCCCGATCCAAATAAGCCGTATTATTTTCACTCAATATAAGATCCTTAAACGCATCTATCACAGCCTGATTTCCACTGTCAATCTCGCCCGCATAGATCAGGCTGAAATAACAGTTAAAATTCCATTCGTTTTTGATATAATCCAGTTTTTCCTCATCCAAACGCCTGTAAATAACATCTTCCAGATTTTCTCCGCAGTAGTAAAGCTTTTCGTAAGCGGTCAGCAGCATAAACGCCAAACGGATCTGCGGCCCATAGCCGGCAGTGCGCACCGTTCTTCTGTTCCACCCGTAAGAAAAGGGGAACCGGTTTAGCTTATCGATGATATAAAGATAGGATTTTTGATATTTTTCAGGTACAAAAGTATCCAAAAGCCCTTTATGGACACGCGTTCCCGGCAAAAGCCCTTTTTGCAAAAACCATTGGGACGGCGTCTTTTCCTCATTTAAGTAAAAGTCTTTTGCAATTTTACTGATCTGACTGTTACTGCCGGCAGTATGTTCCGTCAGTTCCATTGCCAGTTCCTTGTCCTGTCCCGACAGTTTTTTAATCCTTTGGTCCAGCTCCTCCTTTCTTTTTTGGGAAATTTCCCTTCTTGTACCGTAATCAAATTCCGCCATCTTACCACATCCTTCCTGCCAGCATCGTCAGCCTGACAAATGTAAATACGCTCTCTTCTGTAATAAAAATCCCGTCATCCAAGTTTTCCAATGGTTCTTCGTCTAAAAAAATCCTATAAATACCGTCTTCAAAACACTGAACGGCATTTTCCTGCGCTTTTGACAACTCCGCTTTCTTTTCCCCATAGTTGACGCCAAAGGCAATTTTCCCCGATTGCGACTTGTCTTCCATCTCCTCTTTCGTCAGATACCGGAGAAGTTCCGGCGATTCCAACCGCCCGTTATATCCCCTGACCCCTGCCTGCGTGACCGCAAGGATCAGTTCCCTGACCGTTTGGGGCGTTCCCTCGATCTCATAAGCAACAGGCTCTACGGACTGCCTTTTCTTTCCGACGGATTTTAAATTTACTTTTATTTTCATGGCATCTGTTCCTTTCGATAGGAAAAAATAAATCTGCATCAACTTTTTTATTTTCTTTTTTAATTTCTTGCAAAATTTTATTGATTTTCTTTTGATTTCTGCTATACTTATTTGCATGGGGTATTAGCGCAGCTGGGAGCGCGCAACATTCGCATTGTTGAGGCCACGGGTTCGAATCCCGTATACTCCACTTGGAAACCCTTGATTTTTAAGGGTTTTTTAATATTGGGTAATCAATAAAGTAATCTGACATACGTTCGACTCATCCATTGCTTAACTGAAACTCAGGAATATTGTTAAGCGCTTCTACTTTTTTCTCATTTGTTTTCCTATTATGTGCGTAAAATTGATTGGTACATTGGATATCCGTATGTCCCATTAAATCAGTTATAAATTTCTCGGAAACTTGGTTATCCCGCAGAATACTTGCATATGTCTTCCTTATTTTATGAGGGGATTTCCTCGCAATTCCAGTTTTATCACAGATACTATATAATCTTTTTCTGAACGAATATGTTTTTATTCTAACTTCATCTTCTATGGATTTTTTTTGTTGTCCTTTTCTTTAATATTCTGCCTTTAACTTTATCCGGCAGGTATGTATACCACTTATCATCCTTTCCCTCCCATATTTTATATAGGTGCTTTTTTAATAATTCTTCTCTCTTCATAATTTCCATACTATTCTGTACATCGTTAATATTAATCATACCATTGTCTATGATAAACTGCAATATATCAAGGTTTTGTTTATATTGCAAATTGTTTGATCCTATTGTATTTTCTATAATGCTGTCACCCCAATAAATTTTTTATCTAAAAAGGCACTGCCATATATTCTAACAGTGCCTTGTATTCATATCAGTATTCAGTTTTTATCATCATTCAATCTATAATTATGGAACGCGACTCCCATTAAGGAATTATGTTCTCATTTTGGCTTGGTTATCGGTTACGTTTATTTTCCTATATAGTTATATTCTTTTTACTTTATGCCACATATGTGGATGTCATTCAGCTTTCCCATCGGTTCTTTCGCATACACCATTTGTCTGACTTTTAATTCTGCGTCTGGAATACAGCATTTGACAATCCTCTCACTTCCTGTTCTGTCTAATATCACATATCCCTTTGCCGTTACTTCCTTTATGATAGATGTATATGTTATGTCACAATCTGCTTTATACCTGTCAATGGCAAATTTGATCGTTTTTATGATCTCATCTGATATATTACTCATTTAGCCTTTTACTCCTTTGGAATCATCGTAAATCATTCGTTATAAAGTATGTCATAAATAGTCTCCACGAAAGTATGGCAGCATTCCCTCTTCGTCTCCATGCAGTATGCCTTTATGGTCTTTAGGATTTTCTCCCCTAGATTGTTTTCTCCTTTAAATTTTAGGAAAATAAATGAACCCTATTAAAATTAGTGTAATAAATATTATTAATACACAAATATCTTCGACTGAAATATTATCAATTATTCTTTTCATATTGTTATCCCTTTTTTTAAGATTCACTAAATAAAACTTCTTGTAAACGCTAAAAATTGAGATTTAACCACACCCGTATTTCAGGATGTGGTTTCCATATCAAATACTCACAGAGCGTAGGTGGTGTCATGGGGACAATGATACTGCTGATACTTAATTTTCCAGAGACAAAATGGGGTGTAGAAACACCGGGAAAATGACGATTAATCCACTGTCATTACCCGGTGTCTTTTGTTATCTTTGTTATCTTTGTTATCCTGCCCCTCTGTCCCTGCTTTTTGAAGCCTGTTTCGTTTGTCTGTCTGCTTTTTCTCTTGGATAATTCTGTAACCGTTTGTATACACTTTCTTCCCGCTTTTGTACTTTTCTCTGTATTTTTCTTCCCACTTTTCCGCTTTGCTCTGATGTCATAAGCTGTTTTGGCTGGGGCAAAGGCTTTGTAGAAAAGTTCCCCTTTCTTTGCCGGCAAAGCGTAAAAAGTGCAGACAGTTGATTCAGGGGACACGCAAGACATTCCGGCGGATTACAACGAAATCTCATTTGTATGTGTAAGGCCTGACGGCTGCCTTGAAATACCGGGTATAATAACAATATCAAGTACATTGCGTATCGTCTGACGGATGCCGGATTTCCTGCCATTTATGTAACCATAAAAAACAGACTGGGGCTGATACGAAAAGAAATAGACTGGGGTAATTCCGTCTTTAATTCTATCTCTCCCTTCTCCAACAGACTTTTAACCTGATTTCGGGATAGTCCTAAAACCATAGCAATCTGCTTTTCCGCACGGATCTTCATTTGACCGGGATTCTTTATCGTGATTACAATCTGTTCTCCCACTCCGCTGTTTTCTATGGTTTCATGCCGTTTGACTAAACCATAATGCAGTCTGCCAAAATCAATGTCCGCTTTATTTGCCCGAAATAACTGCATATTTTTACCATACATTTCCGCAAGTTGTTCATTATTATCTAAAAAGCGCTGATATTCTTCTTTTGGTATAGAAGAAACCTTCTTTCGTTCATAAATTACAAGGTTAAGCATATGTTTACATTCCACGCATTGATAGATCAGCCAGATATCCAGTTTGTTCCCATTTGCATTAATGCGAAACTTTTTAGTATTTATATAATGTGTCTTTCTGCCGCATTTAGGGCAATTCCTGATAATCCAAAAGGAATCTTTTAATACGATTTCATATTCAATTTTTCTTAAATAGCTCATATGCATCTCCTGTTCACTTTATGTCATGATGCATGGGCTATTACATTATTTCGTTTTATTCCTTACAATTATATGCAATAGCCATGCTATGCAAAATAAACAGGTGTGGTCATAAAACATCTTTCTCCTCTCGCTATATTTTCAATGCAGCTCTGTTAGAATCATCATAGTTCGCCTCGGGCAAACAGGTTATCTTTTCCCATGCCGCATACGAACGGATTAGAGTCATAATAGTGACAAAAATCCAAGAAGTCAGAACGCTGTTTTGAATCATTCATAATCTTCACAAGCAATTCTCTCGGAAGTGTTCTTGCATATGCCCCGGGACCCGCCAGTTTAATATTTTTTACGCCGTAATGTTTCAATATATCCTCTAATTCATCCGGCATAAAAGTATATGTAATGCACCACGGTGTACCTCCATTTTCATATTCGGCGATCTCACTGTCCCCTCCCATAAGTCCGTACTTGTACAGCTTCATAACGGCATCCTTGTTGAAATGATATGCTGCGATCGCATTTTCTTTATTACCAACGCACCATTTTACAAAAGGATCATCACAGGTTTCATCTAATATGAATTGGTATTTTTGCACTGGATTTGCCAAATATGGAAGAGAACCCAAACGACTCGATACACTGATCATAATTTGTTTGCGGCATATGCGCACAAGTTCACCGATAACTTTTTTCTGATTGGGATAAGTATACGAAATAGGAACATCAAAGGAAATTACCATATCGAAGGTTTTATCGTTGAAACCCTTCAAATCCTCCAATGCGCCGTTCACAAAGGTTATTTTGTCAAGAACGCCTTCTTTTGCCGCCAATTCCTTCGCCTTATCTATCATAGGCTGCGATATATCAAAATGTGTAACTGCGCAGCCCTTTTTTGCAAGGAGAATGGAAAATCTTCCGCATCCCGCACCGCCGTCAAACACGTTCTTTATTCCGTCCAAATGTGAGAGCAGTTCTTTTTCTATATGACTCTTTTGGATAATGTCATCAATAAAGGTTGCTTCGCGGCGGCTTTCCAATTCACCTTTATCCGGCATATTCCATAAACGTTCCGATATTTTTCTGCTATAATCCATAATTCAGCCTCCTTCTATAACTTCACCGCAATCAAACTACTCTTCCCTTTGTGGTACAGCGTAACATATTTTGCTCCCATCCTCCACCTTACGCTTTTTTATAAAAAAATATGAGCCAATACCAAGCCGCTGCAATATTTTGCAACAGTTCCCTGGTATCAGCTCACATTTTTACGGACAATAGGCTGTCCGGCTAAAGATATAGCCGTTGCTTGTCCATTTTTCAAGAATGCTTTTGCATTCTCAGGATACGTTGTATGCTTTTTTCTGACAGATAGTATTTGCAAGCTAATTCCGCTACATTGCTTCCTGCAAGATGCTCATCATAAATCTGTTTGTCACGCCTTAAAAGTTCCTGTTTAATCTGCGTGCCTGTTCCCCATGCCCGTCTATATGATGACTTGCGTGGAATATAAATACTTTCTCCGTCAACATACTGCTGTATCAGCTCTATTATCTCAATTGGCAGAATTTCTTCCGCTTTCCTATAGCCCATGTTTGCCTCCCTAAAATTTATTTTCAGGAACAGCATTGGCTATAACAATTATCTACTATTGCAATAGCCAGTGCTATGCAAACATAACATATCGTCTCATATACAAATCCCCTTTCCCATATTTCTTTTTGATAATATCACTTTTTACGGAATAAATCAAATCGCAAGGACTTCTTCACCATCAGCCATCTTTTCTTTTTCTGTACTTCATCAGAATCGGGGGCTACATCTTTTAATTTTCCCATGTCATTTTACTCTTTCTATCTGATCTTTTCAACAGGCCACCGTACCTGTTGAACAACATGATCGTGTCGGCCTTTTTGCAAGCATCCCGCTATAGGTAACGCTCAGCAGTGTCTGGTCAAATCTTTTACATATGTCCAATCATAACCGGAATGCTCTGCTGCCCTCCGGATAGTTCTTCCAGCATCCGGCTTATCCAGACCATCAGGCAGATTTAACAATGTGCTCTTGCCTGCACCTGACTGTCCTATATTATTTCTCCCTTTTCGGGAAAGCGTTCCCTGTGCATAAATTCCAATCATCTTTGAAAAGGCCATAAAAATACAGGTCTGCCCAATTCCCATCGTTGTCTTTTGTATGGCTTCGCTGGATTCCTTCCAACTGCATACCAAGTTTTTTCATTAAGCCAGTCGCCTTTACACTATCAATGGTTTCTGCGAATATCTTGTGCGCATCCAGTTCATTGAAAGCATAATCAATCACTGCTCTGCATGTTTCATATGCATAACCCTGATTCCAGAAATTTTTATTAAAAAACCAGCCAATCTCGTATACGCTTTCCTCAAACTCCTTGAACAGAATATATCCAATCATTTTACCGCTATCCTTATGAACTGCGGCGACAGCGCTTTCTTTTCCAATACAAAACTCCGACAGAAAATTATATGTTTTTTCAAAGCTGTACGCAGGTTCACAATTCTTCATTACTTCAGCATCGCCAAGAATATCATGTAAATCCCTGACGTCATCCAATATGTAGTTTCTAATGAGCATTCTTTGCGTTTCAATCTGCATTTGAATTATCCTCCTCAATCCTGATTTATATGTTTGATTATAAAATCTTTATCTGCCATTTACAAGTCCGGCGTATGCCTCCCGTTCCTGTATCTTCGCTGAACCAAACTTCTGGAGTTCCTCGTCCATCTTCTTATCCGATACATGGGTTTCTATTTCTTTATTTTCCACGAAAAAAAGACGCATAGAGTTTTGATTTCCTATGCGCCCTGACGCCGTACTGTTTTCTTTTCTTATGATTGTCCCGCCTCTCGCTGTAGCAGCGTAATAATCTGTTCTATTTCTTTGGGGCGGAGGTGGTTTTCCCTTCCGCATGCACCGCCCTGTCAATATCCAAAAGACTGGAAATGACATGCCCGCTGTCCACAGGACTGATTTCCTCCCCGTATCTGCCTGCGCGTCTGCTTGCGGATTCAAATGTCCAGTCTAAGGAAGACAGCCATTTTATAAATGTGGCAGCCAGCCAAATGCACAGGATGGCCAACAGAATCCACTCTATCGGAAAATAATTGGTTTCATGCCATTATTGCATCCATAATTTGCAAGCAGAAATTTACAGGACTGCTATTTTTTCAGAAAATCGCTAAATTCTTTTAATTCCCTTTTCTTATCTTCTGAAAGACTGTTAAACTCTATATTATGTATGGCGCCTTCCAAGACATATAAATGTACCAAACACATATTCGGGTATTTTGCTTTAACTTGATAAATGCGTCTTTTGCGCCCGTTTCCATCAGTTTCCCGGGAGAATCAACGCCAACGGAAACCAGCTTTTTCTCCATTTCTTTGCCAATATTCATCATTGATGTCAATCCTGCCATAGTTTCCTCCAATGTTCCATGATTTTCTTATTTTTGCAAACCGGAATTTATTCAAAACCATTTGACCTTCATTACAAAGTTTTTCGCATTTTTGTATCCAGCTTTCCCGTAATATCGCTCGTGCATATCATCATTCACTGCTTGAAGTTCAACACAAGATGCCCCTTTCTCTTTTACTCGCTGTTCTAGTTCCCTCAAAAGCATACTTCCAATCCCTTTGTTCTGGTACTCACTGGTAATGAATATTTCATCAAGTGCGTATCCAATGATATCGTCATACTGTTTGAAATATCCCATTACAAAACCAAGTACACTATTATCATTCTCTATTATCAGCCCATAGGAATCTTCCATACTTAATACCTGATGAATCCGCTTTCCTGCCGTATTTTCATTCCAGCAGCTTTCTTCCTGCCCGTTGTAATAAGAAATATACAGAGGTAAGACAGCCGGAATATCTTTCATCATCATCTCTCTAATAAACATAGGTTACAATCTCCTTCTCAAATTCCGATTGTGATTTAATGATTTTTAAAGTGAATATTAGTTAATCACATAAAACACCGTCTTCTTCAATCTGTAAGACTTGCATCTCTGTTCCGTCAACATTTAGTTTTCCCATAAAAAGATTCCTTTCATTTTATGGTCACATTCCATTTACCGTTTTCAATTACATATTGAAATTCCGTTAAATTATCATCTTCCATCACTTGAAGAAGTGGCGGTAAGTCATTAACAGTATTCATCTTTGGCAGGTCTGACTTTTTTACCCAAACCATTTCTCCCTCCTCTGATGATGTTACTTCTCCGAGAAATTCGTCTGTATGAAATAAAAATACAATATACCGCCCATTCTCAATGGGAAATTGCTTGATTCCACATAATCTTGGATTCTGAATATCAAGTCCCGTTT
>OFFO01000403.1_pt1 | contig 38207 bp, 30 predicted proteins | sample 1521441 | NCBI WGS metagenome assembly OFFO01 (sample SAMEA3504097, study PRJEB24116) | mouse gut metagenome | biome: mouse gut; feature: mouse-associated habitat; material: faeces | place: Denmark | collected 2011
ATATGGCAGACAGAGGGGCAACTCCGTATTTCGGGTATGAGGCTTGGAAAATCCGGATTTTTCAGAGGCGAACATACATTGCACCAACTTTGTCGGATTCGCGGCGGAGAGAGGCTCCGGCCACCTCACTCTACGGGTATGTCACCAATGTAGGTGGTGCCATCTTCGGTGCCTATTTCGATGTAGAGTTCGGGGCCGGAGGTGTCAACGGTTGTGGAAAAATACATCTCTGAAGAGAAAGTGTATGTCTGACCGATTGGGTCGTAGTCAGAGGTGACGGTCATTTCGCACGTGCCCGCAGGGCGCACGAACTGTACCGTGAGGGTCCCGGCTTCAGTCCATGCGTAGACATCATAGATGCCGGGAGCTTTAGGCCGATTCTTGTGGTACGGTTTTACCGGGCCGATCGGTTTAAGCAGATCTTTGTCGGGGGGCGGGGGTGTGTTGCCTCCGGTGCCGGCAAAACTTACGGTTTGTACGGAAAACAGGAGCAGTGCGAAAACTGCAGTCCTGAAGCAGTTTTTTTGTTATCATGATCTGATGTTTTTTGATTAGGTTTCCGAATGCAAAAATATGGCAAAGCGCGTAACCGTGCAAATTTACGTATTGGACATTTGCCTGATAACGCGTTGATAATCGGTATGCAAAAGTCAACTTTTTGGACATTTCGTATACTCTGTCATATTAATCTATAGCTGGTGCTCCACGAGTGTGTAGTAATCGGAGCGCATGCCTATCAATTCATCATGGGAACCCGACTCTGAACATTGGCCGTCCTTTATAAATATGATTTTGTCAGCGTTCCTGATTGTAGACAGCCTGTGCGCGACCACAACAACCGTCTTTCCTTTGGAAAAATCATAAATATTCTCCATGACTCTGGCTTCAGTGGCCGCATCAAGAGATGAGGTGGCTTCATCAAGGACAAGCATCTCCGGATTCCGGTATATGGCTCTCGCTATGAGCAGTCTCTGTTTCTGACCGCCGCTCAGGCTTATGCCGGTGTTGCCTAAGCGGGTATCAAGACCCATAGGCAGAGAATTGACAAAATCGTCAAGGCATGCAGTCTTCAAAGCGAGATGACAGCGTTCCTTGTCAGGTTTTTCATCTGAAAGTGCTATATTCGAGATAATACTTCCCGAGTAGACCATTCCTTCCTGCATCACGACCGCGCAACGCTTCATCCACTGCTCCATGTCGGCTGTGGCACTGTCTATGCCTCCGAGCATCAAACTCCCGGCAAATGGTTCATACAGACCGAGCAGAATCTTTGCAAGTGTCGACTTTCCGCTTCCGCTCTCGCCGACGACAGCCGTAACCTTCCCCTGCGGGATTTCTGTGGAAATACCCTTGAGGACAAATGGAGACGTACTTCCCGCATATTTGAACCAGACATCCCTCAGCTCTACGGAACAATCAGCCGGAGGCTTGGAATTCTCATTGCATACCTCCTCTTCCCGCATGATTTCTTCGACCCGATCCATAGACATCGATGCGTCCTGGACGGTTTTGAAAGAATTTACCAGACTTGTAAAGGGTCCTGCGATCCGTCCTTCGATATAGCTGATTGTCATCATCAGACCTATGGACATTTCACCGGTTACCACGAGCGAGGCGCATATTCCGAGAACCATCACATCCCGGATGCGGTTGACAATGTCAGCTCCTCCATCCATGACTATTTTCAGACGCAGTCCTTCCAGAGACAACCGGTTAATCTTCCGTTGTACCTTTTCCCATACCGCCACCCGTATATTCTGTGCGTTATTCGCGCGAATCTCCGGCATGCCGTATACGAGCTCATAAAGATTATTTGCATTCTCGGAAGATGCCGAAAAATAGGAATAGTCAATCTCCCTGCGTTTCCTGAGAAACGAGACATTCCATATCATTCCGATTCCGGTGAAAAACACTACAAGCAGAAATATCAGAGGGCTGAGCCAGATGAGAAGTCCGGAGAAAACCAGAAGCGTTATCGAGGTGAGAAACATCGAGCCGGGGAAACTGACCAGAAAGTTCTTTATACGGTTTTGGTCTTCAGTTTTTCTAATCAGGTCAGAAGGTGTCTTGCGTTCGAAGAACGATAGTGGAAGCCGTACGAGTTTTGTCAGATATTCACTGAGCATATTTATGCTCATATCAAGGCCGAGCCTGGTCATTATAAACTCCACGATCGTCCCCGACACGAAATTACCTATAAAAATAGCAAATTGTCCCGCCACAAGAATCCATATAAGACCTATGTCCTTATCGGCTATTCCTCTGTCGACAGTGGTCTGAAACATGAACGGAACGGCTATCTCCGCACACAGCATGAGTACAGTGAGTATGATGGACATTGAGAATGCGCACCTATTGCCGGAAAAGGCCTTGGCCGCAAGAGTGCTCAGCCTGTGGTGCGTATCTGGCCGGGGGAACTTATCCTCGTTGAACGAATCCGTTGGTTCGGCAAGTATGCAGATACCTTTGCCGCTATCATCAAGCCAGAGGTCCCTCATCCGCTCTTCCGAGACTTTCATTTTTCCACGCGCCGGATCCACAATGTAATACCGGCCTTTCCGGACCCGATACAGCACCACGAAGTGGCATTCGTCCCAGTATAGCACAGCCGGCAACGGCATTTCGTCTGCTTTGTCAAGACCTATTTTAAGCACAACATTGTCGCAATGGATTGAACTGAACATGCCGGCCACATCTTTTACCGACACGCCCAGTCTGTTTGAATCGCAGAGACTGCGCAGATATGCCGGGGCGATATCCTTTCCGAAGTATCGGGCCACGATTCTCACACAGGTGGCTCCGCAGTCCGAATGCTCCAACTGTTGATATGATTTTATTCTGTTCACGGCTGGTATAGTTTGATTCTCAGTCCACTTCGAGCGCGCCTTTGTCCACTTCACCTTTGGAGCCGACTTCATTTCCGCGCCTGAGTTCTTTGCCGTAGCCTATCGTGAATGTCGCCGAAATCCGCAGCCATGCGTGGCCGTTGTCATTGTAGACAGTGGAATTGTAGTCGTAGTAAGGTGAGGAGTAATGCCTCCGCTCATATTCCCAGTCCCACGAGGTGATGTTGCCCAGAGCGAGGCTGACCTGAGCCTTGCCGTTGCCCCAGGCTCCCTGCAGCCAGTATCCCCCGTTGCGGTGGATTACCACTCCTTTGCCGAACGTCTCGACCGATCTCGCCGGCGTCGTTCCGCCGACACCGACCGAAAAGTCGCCGGAATACCACATCGCCGAGAAAGAAGAGTGATAACCGTTTTCCGCCTTCCTTGACATTCCGGTGTTCATCCAGAATGAGTATCCGCCGCCGGCCCTGAGTATAAGGCTGTTCCTGAATAGGAGGGCCGTGAGGTCTACCGATGCCCTGTAAGCCTGCTGGTAACCGTCGGAGACGTATGTCCGCAGGAGTCCCGGAGTGTTGTCAGGGCCGGTGTACGGGAGGTAATACTGCATGGCCGTGTTCCGGCACTGGTCGGTGGCGAGTGTAGCGGTCACGCGCAGCCATTTCGCGGGCGTCCCGAAATACATGAGGGACGCGTCGAAGAAATGCCCGCGCTGCAGCGACGGGTTGCCCCCGATATAAATGTACTCGTTCTGCCGGATTACCGAGGCACTCTCCGCATTGGCAGGTAGATTCTGCGGGGAATACCGGAGCTGGGCCATGACCAGATGGCGGCTGTCTCCCGAAAAGGTCGCGTTGAGTTTCGCGTAGGGATACGTATTGGTATTCCTTGTACCGTTAGTCAGATGGATTGCATGGCTCACGCCTCCTGTCGCGCTGAACCTCCATTTACGTGTGAAATATGAATATGACATCTGGGCCTCGAGACTGTTCCTGTCGTAATCGGTCACGTCTCCGGCCACGTAACGGACTCTGTCGAAGTATCCCGACCAGGTGGTAAAAAGATCGATGCTGTGTCCGGTAGAGAAATTTTTTGAAATAGTCAGGAACGCAATGCCTTTAAGGTTGTTTTCTCGATAGGAATTGTCTATGCGCAGCGATTCTGAATTGCCGTAGAGCGATGATGCGGAGATATTCGAATAGCCTAAGGTGGCGTATGCGTTCAGCGAGAACCCTCGCGTCAGGTCCGCGTTGAGGTTCACGTTGTAGTCCAGCAGGTTCGATCTGCTGTCAGCGTTTCTGGCGTATTCCATTTTCGCGGGAGAGCCTTCTCCGGATTCCGGATAGATGATTCCCTCTGAGATGTTGACCGGCATCAGATACCGGGTATATGCCGCATGTGTGATGAATGTCACCTTGTCATCCTGATATGTGGCGCGGAATGTGACCGGCCAGCGGTCCGAGAAGTAGCGGTAGCGTGTCTGGTCGCTCCTGCGTGTTATGGTGGTCAGGGATCCTTGCGCGTCGGTAATTCGGAATGTCTCGCTTTGTGAAGAGCCTCCGTGAAACTTCCTGTAGTTCGTGACCCCCGCGTATAGGTCGTATGTCATTCTCTTGTAAGAGAATTTAGAATACAGCGACTCGTCCCCCTGGTAGCCGATAAGCAGATACTCTCCGGCACTGAGTTTGGTGTATCCTCCGAACTCATATTTCTTCATCACGAAATTTATCACCGATTCCGCCCCCATGAAACGGGAATCCGTGGGATGCTCGAGATATTCCACCTTCACCACATCGGTGGTCTTGAGTCCGGCGAGGTCTTCGGGACGGGCTGGTATATGGTCGATGAACAGCTGAAGGCTGCTCCCGGTGGCGGATGTTATGGCCAAGCTCAGAGGGTCGACGTTGACCTGGGGTACCGCCATCCTCAGCAACAGGTCGCCGGCGGACTGGGCCGCGCGTTTCTGTCTTGTCGTGGGTATATAGGTGGCTCCCCGTACACTGGCCGAGCTGAGGTCTCCCTCCACTACGAGCTCCTGCAGGTCCTGCGCCTTATTCTCCTGGGCATTCTTGCTCTTCTTAGATGCGGTCGTGTCCGCAATTTGTGTCGCTGCACCCGCACTGGCTTCCGCCATCAGAAGAATCGCAAATGCAATTAACGGTATCAATCTAAGTTTCATAGGCTGTGTGATAAAATGTGGTCGTTGATTTTAGGTTCAGATTTTCAGGTGTCTTGGGAGGTCGATATGTATATATCTGAATCTGGAGAGCACCATGTCGTCCTTTATCGATTCAGAATAACCCATTGGACAACTTCCGGAATGAGGTCTGTCAAGTGACATCTGTGAGCATCCTCCGCCACATAATGGCGCGATTCTGCATCGGTGACAGCTGGGATCGGAGAATTTGGATTCATATCTTTTGCCGGGATGCATCTTGTCCCACAATACGGTTCCGTCATCACATAACTGGCCGAGTCTGTTCTTTTCGTTGAAGTCCCGCGCCGTACATTTGTACACGCCCCCGTCATAGTTCACCGTCATCTGGTTGATCTTGTCGGCATAGCAGGAATTTCTGAAGCCTTTCATAAACAGCACCGATGAAGTGGCGAATCCTTTATTTATGAAACGCTCCGACATGATATAGATTTTGTCGCTGAACTCCCTTCCATGCAACCCGTCGGGATCATTGTTGGAATCCTGCCATACTCTCTGAAAATCGAAACTTATCCGTTTTTTGCAATTTTCAGGAAACATATCGAAATCTTCGAGGATGCCTTGAATGCTGTCAATATTACCGCTTGTACAGTTGATGCGCACAAGCACATGCATGCCTTTAGATACCAATAGCCTTATGTTCCTGAGTATTTGATCGTAACTTCCTTCCCATTCTGGGGTGTCCTCGTGTTGTCATGTTGCTGTCTGTGTCCGTCGAGGGTAATCTGAAAAGAACAGTCATAATCCTTGAGGAATTCGGCCTTGTCTTCATCTATAAGGTATCCGTTGGTTGTGAAATGGGTAGAAAAATGCACATCCTTTTGACGACAGATCCCACTGATTTGCGGCAATAGTTTTTTTACGACTTTGGAATACCCTATGAATGGTTCTCCTCCGAAAAACGACAGATTGAAGTTCTTCAATTCGTTGTCGCTTTTTACGAGATTACCTGTGAACGTAATGAGAGCATCCATTGTTTCATCGGACATCATTGAATTTGAAAAATGGCTCTCATAGCAGTACCAGCATTTGAAATTGCAGTTCAATGTCGGATTTACTATCAATGTATAGGATGAGGCATTTTTGTCTGTTTCAAGTATGGCGTCTTTCAGTTTCTGAAGCTCATCCTCGAAATCGTCGACTATGCATCCCGAATCGACGAGGTTTGTAAACAGCGTGGATTCTGTTGGAAGCGAAAGCAGGTCACTTCTATCGTCAGGCATTTCCCGATGAAATATCACAGTCTTGTTTGAAAACGCGTTATAGACAAAAGAAATTCCTTCACCAAGAGAGATATATGAATTATATATGCTAAGTTTCATTATTCTTGATATTTATATGAGTGTGCTGCAAAGCATGCGCTGCTTGGCAGCACACTTGGCGGTCATTACGGAAATTGGTTTATTTCATTTCCGTCACTTCTTGTCAGGTGGGGTCGGGTTTGGGTCCGACCGGAAGACAGGTTTTCAAATCGTTCAGATCCTTGTTGGTGCAACCTCCATTGGTTGATACCGAGCAGACTGTGCTTACATTCTGTCATTTGTACCCACGCAGCCGCTACCTTCATTGGTGCAACCGGCGTTGTCTCCGCCAATTAGATTGACATCGGAAGAACAGATTACAGATTGCTCTTCAACTGGCAGGTTCTTGTCAAGAAGGCCTTCAGCAAACTCCCTGATAGACATTTTGTTGTTCATATACTTGTGTTTTTATTGATAATCTGTGAATTTTTTCAGAAGAGAGGTTGATGTGTTTTAAGATGTACTGTCTGTTTCTTTAACATGGATTTATTGGATTTTGCCACCTTATTTGTGCGCCGGCGGCTTCGCGCAGAGAAGAGGACAGCTGCCTCTCTATATACATCGTGGGCTATGACATAGACCCACAAAAATAAATTCAAACTTGATTGTAATTTTTAAATAATGCCAAAGTTAATAAAAGAATGTAAAATATACAATATGTTAATGTTAATTAATGTTAAAAACAGATAGTTTGTTTATATTGTCTCGATTTTATCAACAATATGGCAATTTGATGGGTAACTCCGTATTTCGGGAATATGCTTTGGAAAATACGGATTTTTCAGAGGCGAACATATATCGACTCTGTCGGATTGGCGGCGGAGAGAGGCTCCGGCCACCTCACTCTACGGGGATGTCACCGATGCGGGGAGTGCCATCTTCGGTGACTATTTCGATGTAGAGTTCGGGGCCGGAGAAAAGTGGGGGGGAAGTGGGTCGCAGCCATGATAAGACATGCCGCGACAACCGGAGGATTAATTGAAGGACTGGGTGGAGGCTCTCAGGGAAGGGAGAGGAAAGCGGAGACGGTGCGGGAGATCTGGCGGCGGTCTTCGAGTTCTTCGCCGGAGAAGATGATGTGGGCGCGTTCGTAGTGGGGAAGGCGCGCGGCGAGTCCTTCGCGCACTGCGGCGCGGATCTCGTCCTCGCTTTTACCGGCCATCAGCGGGCGCCGCGCGTTGTTGGCTGTCAGACGGGCGACCGTCCGCTCCTCCGACGCCTGAAGCCAGACCGTCAGCCCGCGGCCAAGCATATAGTCCATGTTGGAGGCGTGGCAGGGAGTGCCACCTCCGCAAGCCACCACCACATTGCTGAATTCACCCGCCTCGCGGAGCATGGCCGCTTCCATCCGGCGGAATTCATCCTCCCCCTTTCTGGAGAAAATGTCGCGGATACTGAGCCGGAACCGCTGCTCGATGTAGAAATCGAGGTCGATGAATTCCCTGTCCATGGCGCGGGCGAGCGCGCGGCCGAATGTGGTCTTGCCGCAGGCCATGTAGCCTATGATGAATACGGGAGTTTCGGGGCTTACGTTCATAAATTCGAGATAAATAATCCGGCAGTCTCTTATAAATCCGGCAGAATGAAATTCCTTAATACAAACCATCCGATTATGACCGCCGTTACCGCCACAATCACGGGAATGGAGTTGATGCGGCGGTAGAATGCCGGCCATCTCTTCCGTCCTGCCGACGCCACGCCGAGCGCAATCAGGAATGGCACAAGAAGGAACAACAGGGCATTGAATCTCCATGCGGAGGCAATGTCGCCGTGAAGAAGGGCATGAAGCATCCGCTGGCTGCCGCAACCGGGACATTTCAGACCGGTGGCCATCAGCAGCGGGCACTTTGGTGCCAATATCTCTCTTCCGGGGTCGAACGTGAAATAAAGCGCGAACGCGACGGCCACGGCGACAAGACCGCCGGCCCACAGCAATATCCTGACGTGTTTTCCGGGCCGCCTCCTTCCGTCTCCACGCTCCATCGGATCAGAGTATCAGCATGAGAGGGAAATAAAGGGCTCCTCCGATAAGTCCGAGCACCACCGACGCGATGATCCAGATTTCGGTCATGCGTGAGTTGCGCCGGGCCCGCTCTATGTCGCCCGCATAATATCTGGAACTGACCGACATGCTGAAGAAGAGAGCCACGATCCCGGCCGGTAAACAGCAGCATAGAGTCGAGAGTATGGCCCAGAGCATATATGTAGGGGGCATGGGTTCCCGCTTTTCGTAAGGAGCCGGAGCAGGGCGCACGGGCTGCCGCACAGGCCGTGCGGTTGCCGGGGGCTTCGGCGTTTCGTCCGTCGGGAAGGCCGGGGGCTCGGGAGAAGGGTGGGGAACGGGAGGAGGAGTGACGGCCGACGGGTCGAACTTCAGGCCGAGCGTGTCGGCCCATCTCCGTTCGGCGGCGTACCTGTCATCTTCAGGGAACCGATCCATCACCATGCGGGCCGCGGCCATCGCGCCGCATCCGTCAAGACTGAGGACGGCATCAGGGTAAGCGGCGGCCAGACTCTCCGGGAGTGCGCCGGAGAGACCGTCGAGGAGGATGATGTCGACCTTGTGGTTTCTCAATATATCGAGAATCTCCGCGGAGCCTTCCTCGCGGATACCTTCGTGGCGGATGACGCATTCCACGCCGCTTTGCGCGTACTCCGCGGCAGGAGGCGTCTCCACGCTGTCGCTCACGGCAAGCACCACGCGGAAGCGTTCGCCGCTGTTGAAGATTCTGACGAGTTCCGCGCCCTTGGCGCCGTTGCCTGATGTGAAAATCGCTATATTTTTCATAATAATCGGATTGCGGATGTGTGATCAAATGATTTCTAAACCTGCTGCATGTCGACGAGGTGCCTGTAGAGTCCTCCCCGTGCTATGAGCTGGTCGTGGGTGCCTTCCTCAACTATAGCCCCCTCCTTGAGGACGCAGATGCGGTCGGCGTTGGTGATGGTGGAGAGCCGGTGTGCGATGACTATGGTGGTGCGTCCCCGCATGAGTTTCTCCAGAGCCTCCTGCACGAGACGCTCGCTTTCGGTGTCGAGAGCCGAGGTGGCCTCGTCAAGAATCAGAATCGCGGGGTCCTTGAGGATGGCGCGGGCAATGCTGATGCGCTGGCGCTGGCCTCCCGAAAGACGGCAGCCGCGGTCGCCGATCACGGTGTCGTAGCCCCCGGGGGTGTCCATGATGAAGTCGTGGGCGTTGGCCACGCGGGCGGCCTCCTCCACGCGCTCCGGGGTGGCGTCGGCCGAGCCGAAGGCAATGTTGTTGAAAATGGTATCGTTGAAAAGTATGGCCTCCTGGCTGACATTGCCCATCAGCGCCCGGAGTTCTTTGACGCGAAGATCCTTCACATCAATGCCGTCGACCGTGATGCTTCCTTTCTCCACATCCCAGAAACGCGGGATGAGGTCTACCAGAGTCGACTTTCCGCTTCCCGACTGCCCGACAATCGCCACTGTCTCGCCGGGGCGCACCGTCAGGTTGATGTCGCGCAGCACGTCGCGCTCCCCGTCGTAGGAGAACGTGACGTCGCGGAACGCCACCTCCGACTTTTCTATTCCCGCCGGCAGCGGTACGGGCCGTTCGGGATCGTGGATGGGGTTATCCGCTCCGAGGATCTTGTCGATACGCTCCTTGGCCGCCATACCCTTGCGGATGAGATAGCTTACCTTGGAAATCTCCTTGGCGGGATTGATGATGCTGTAGAACATCACCATATAGTAGATGAACGACGCGGCGTCGATGCTCGATCTGTCGGTGAGTATGAGGGAGCCTCCGAACCAGAGGATCACCGCCACGGCTGTGGTGCCGAGAAACTCGCTCATGGGGTGGGCCATGGTGGTGCGCCGCAGCACGGAGTTGTTGATGCGGTACAGGTCCTCGGTCTGGGCGCCGAACCGGCGCTCCATCATCTTCTCGGCGTTGAACGCCTTGACCACCCGCAGTCCGCCGATGGTCTCCTCGACGTTGGAGAGTATGTCGCCCCACTTGTTCTGCGCCTTCATCGACTTCTCCTTAAGCTTCTTTCCCACGGATCCCATTATGAACCCGAACAGAGGGAGCATCACGAACACGAAGAGGGTGAGCTGCCAGCTTATCACCAGCATCATCCCCAGGCAGGCCACAATCATGATCGGATACTTGATGATGGAGAAGAGGCTCGCCATCACGGAGGTCTGCACTTCCTGCACGTCGCCCGACATGCGGGCCATGATGTCGCCCTTGCGCTCGTTGGTGAAGAATCCGATGGGAAGAGTCACGATCTTGTCGTACATTTCGCGGCGTATGTCGCGCATCACACCGTTCTGCATCGGGATGGTGAAGAATTCCGACAGATATCCGGCGGACACCTTGAGCAGGGTCATCACCACCAGCGTGACGCAGAGCATGGCGAGAGTGAACGACGCACCGTCGGCGCGCACCATCTCCGATACGTACCAGTAGAAATTGTTGACCACCGTCTCCTTGAGACTTGCCGAGTCCCAGGGCATGAATGAATATTCCGCGGTTCCGAGTCCGAATAGCATCTGCAGGATCGGAATGATGAATGCGAAAGAGAAGAGAGTGAAGAATGCCGTCAGGAAATTGAAGAGCACGCTGAGAAAGATATTTCCGGCGTACGGTCCGGCATATCTTTTGAGAAAAAAGAACAAATCTTTCATGACGCAAATTTAATCAAACTTCCCCGATTATACAAATAGGCCGTCATTGCGCAGACAGGGAAAAGAAGCCCCGGCCTTCTGAGGGGCCGGGGCTTGTATGAGGGGTTATGCGTGGTTTCACTCGGCGGGCGCGCCTTTGACAAGCGCTGTGGCGTCATCCTTGATCACCTCGGCCGTGCTGTCGGCGGGGATATGGATGGTGGCCAGCGAGGGGCATCCGGTGGCTACGCACTTGCGGAGCGCCGTGTTGCCGCTCAGGTCGAGTCTGGAGATGGATGTGTTGGAGCAGTCGATTGTCTCGAGCAACGTCCATTTGCCGGCCTCGTCGAGCTGGATGAACGGGTTGTCGTTGAACTTGACGTTCACCAGTCCCTTGAGCGACCACATCGTGATCTCGGAAATCTTGTTGTGCGACACGTCCATGTCGGCAAGCTTGCTGTTCTCGCGGATTTCGGCCGTCGCGATCTCGTTGTTCGAGAGGTCGAGCTTCACAAGATTGTCGAGGAAGTAGAATCTCGCTCTGGTGAGCCTGTTGTCGGACAGGTCGATGGAGACGATTTTCTTCGAGGCCATGTCGGAGACCTCTTCGAGAGCGTTGCCGGAGGCATCGAGGGTCTCGAGCGCGGTCTGGCGCTTCACATCGAGCCTGGTAAGCTTGTTGCCGCTGAGGTTGAGGTTCCTGAGGCCCATCTGCATGGAGAGGTCGATCTCGGTCAGTTCGTTGCCGGAGAGGTCGAGGTCTGTGATGTTCTCGAAGTAGAAGATGTCGGCGCTCCTGAGACCTTTGCCCGCGAGGCTGAGTGAGGTCACGGCGTTGGCTTCCTCTATGGAGATTTTGCCGTCCTTGTCGGTGTCGGCGGTTTCGATCATGATCTGACGGAATGCCGGATCGGCGATTTCTGCGGCCACATCCTCCGGATACTCGCGGGGCACGCGTGTGATCATTTCATTGGAAACTCCGTTGAGACTGTTGATCACCTGGCCCTCGTACATGGTCACCTTGTAGAGGTCATAGCAGAAGTTGAGTGAAAGTGAGTTGAGCTTCACGCTCTTGCTGACGTCCACTTTGCGGAGCGACGGGCTGGAGCCAAGGTCGAGCGACACGAGCTGGCGGTTGGTCTCGGTGGTGAACTCCCTGATGGCTGTTCCTGACATGGTGAGTTCCCTGAGGGCAGGGAATGCCGAGAAGTCGGGCACCTCGAAGTCTGTGGAACCCGAGATGGAGAGAACACTGAGGTTGTCGCAGCCCGAGAGGTCGAATGACTTCAGCTTGTCGCCTCCGGCCGTGAACCGGCGCAGGTTCTTGCAGTCCCTGAGAGTGAAGGTGACAAGGTTGTTTCCGGCGATGGTCATTTCCTCGAGGGCGGGGAGGGCGGTGAATTCCAGGGTTTCCAGACCGTTATGCATCGTATAGAGCTGACGCAGGGCCTTCTTTTCGCCGAGTCGGAGAGTCTTCAGGCTGCTGAAGAATCCTGTCTGAAGCTCCTCCAGGTCGGGGCAGCAGTTGGAGAGGTCGATCTCTTCAAGTCCGGAGCATCCCTGCATCAGCAGCTTTTTGAGGGCGGTGAGATGCTTGATTCCGGCGAGCGATTTCACCTGCTTGTTGGAGAGATCGAGCACGCTGAGCGCCTCGATTTCAGCCTCCGAGAGGCGTCCGTCCTTGTCGGTATCGCCCTTCGATACCTCGGCCAGCACCATGGGGTCGGTAAACTCGGTGAGGGCCACATAGTTTTGCGGAGGCTCCGGGGGGAGCTGCGACTCGTCGAACGAGAGGCCGACCACTTCTTCGATGGGATACCTGACAGTTTCTCCCGACTGCAGGGTCACTGTGAGCGACTGGGCGGCGGCGCCGAGCGGCATCAGCGCCAGAGCTAACATTGCTGTTTTTTTCATGATGGGATGTCGTTAACGGATGAATTTGATGGCCTTCTCGTTCACCATCAGTATGTAGGTGCCCTGAGCGAGGTCGGTGAGGTTATAGGAAAGCTCGGCTTCGGCCGAAACGGTTGTAACGGCGCGGCCGTTGAGGTCGAAGATGCGGAGTGTCAGGGTATTCTCCGGATATGTGGCCCGGAGAATGCCGTCGCTGACGGTTACCTCGAGCCCCTCGTCCAGCTCGAACTCATAGAGTCCTGAGACGGTGGCGAAGCGCATCACCTCGATTGCCTCGATGTCATGTTCGCGGAGTCCGTCGGTGGCATGGTTCACCACCATCCTGTCGCCGTCGAAGGTGATGTTGATCACTTCCGTGATGTCGTATTTATGGGAGGTGCCGTTGTATTCCTTCACCTCAAGCATCTTTTTTGTGTCGGCCGAGGCGCCTGCCGCGAGCAGGGCCGCCGCCATCAACACTATGGTCTTTTTCATCTTTTCTGTTCTTTTGATTGTGATGGATGATGGGTTAGTTGCGGCCGAGGGAATCGTCGGCTGTCGTTTTCCCGGTTTCCTCCGAGGGGGCGAGACGGCCGGTGTCGGTCGCCGCGCTCTTCTTTCCGAAGGAGGGGGCGCTTATCAGCTTCAACTTTCCGTCGGGCGATACCGCTCCCACATAGCAGGGAGCATTCGAGGGCTTGGTCCAGAAGTCGTAGGCCGGGGTGATGTTCTCTCCCTTTCTGGGAGTGAACTCCTCGTAGTGCCAGGGTCCGAGCTTGCCATCCTTGTCCTTGGCTATGTAGGAGAAGGAGTATGTCACGCCGTATGTGAGGGTGCGGTACAGACCTTCGGGACTGTTGGTGATGTTGAGGCCGTCGAGCTGGATGAGATGGAGCAGATAGTCGTCGCCGCCGAGGTCATCGTAGGTGCCTTCGGGCATCCAGAGTCCGCCGGTGTAGTATGCGGCTTCGGCGTTGGGCTCGAATTTCGCGCGGAACACCACCATGTCGGTGTAATCCTTCCAGCGGTCCCAGTCGAGTTCCGCCAGTTCGGAGCCGTCGAAGAGTTCCCAGCTGGTCTTAACGTCGGCCTTGGACTCTCCGAACGGAATGGCCGGAGTGGTGAAGTCAAGGGTGAAGAAGTGGGTGGTGTTGCCGCCTGACCATCCGCAGACGAGCAGAGTGTATTCGGTTTCGGAAACAACGTTGAAGGAGCGGGTGATCTCTCCCTTCAGGGTGTAGTAGTTGGGAGTGTTGTCGTAGTAATGTTCGATCTCCTCGCAGATGGTCTGTTCGTCAAGAGTACCGTCGGGATTGGTGACGTACTGCATCTCCTCCTTGGAAACGAGCAGCGGGATATAGTACTCGTCGTCCCTGGAAGGCTTGAAGGTCACGGTGAACTTGTTGTAGGTGGTTTCCTGCGGAACCATTTCCACTGTCATGTCGCTCTCGGGAGCGGGGAGAGTGGAGCGCTGCTCGTAGTACACGTCGGTGGTGCGCTTGCCGTTGGCGTCGATTCCGAACACGTAGATGTTGTATTTGCGGTTGGGCGAGAATGTCCAGAAAAGATCGTCTCTGCCCCACTTGGTCACCTCGCCGGAAAGCATCCAGGGAGCATTGGCCCAGGTAATGCCCTCGCCGTAGAATCCCTGCTGCAGACGGCTGTCCTCCATGTTGATGAGCCGCTGTGCCATCTGGTACTTGTCGTAGCCCTCGCATTTCGATTCCTCGACGAACGCGGCGTAGTAGCGCTCGCTGTTGTCGGAGGGCTTGATGTGGATCTGCATGTCGTTGTCCTTGATCACCGGGAAATCGACGGCGAACGTGCAGTCGGAGGTCACATCCTCGGGGATGGTGGTGAATGTTCCGAATTCCATCGGGCTGGTGGTCGGGGTGCCCATCTCGTCCATTCCCCAGCCCACAAGATGATAGCGTGTGCCTTTCCACAGGCCGGTCACCTTTTCGCCGGAGGGTCCGCGGTGGATGATGGTGTTGATGTCGGTGCCGAGTGCGACGGCGTCAAGCACGTTCTGCACCATGTTGTCCATGATGAAGTTGAGGTCGTACTTGGTCCAGTCCATTTCCGATACGTATGTCCAGAAATAGGAGATCTCGTTGTCCGAGGGAATTACCTTGAGGTCGGCTGAGGTCTGTGTGACGTCCGATGCCTCGAGCGTCAGCGAGAGGTCCACCTTGTTGACCGGTGTGGTGGTGAATTTCTTCTTGAAGAACTCGGTGGTCACCTCGCCCTGCAGGGAGAGTCCGTAGCAGTAGATGTAATAATCGGTGTCGTTGGTGAGTTTGGAGTACGTCATGGTGGTGTTGGCGCCGTTCATGGCGTATGCCTGGGGATATTGGGGAAGGAAATCCTCGAGTGTGGTCTCGTAGTATTCGGCGAGACCCTGAAGATAGTCGAGGTCTCCCTCGATCCAGCCCTCGAGGTTGCCGGCGTTGAGATATTTGTCGACAGTCTCGCACTTGGCCACGAAGAAGAGATAGTTGCCGGTGTATCCGTTCGGCTCGATCCGTACCATGGCTTTGTAGGGGGTGAGGATGTCGACGGAGATCCTGAAGAGCGCGTCCTCGTCGTCGTATATCGATTTCTGCCGGACAGTCACTGCGATCGGGCGGGCGTCGCCGTATGCCACGATGATGCGGCCGCTGCGTGTGCCTGCGGTCTCGTTGGCTGCGGTGTGGAAATGGATCTCGCCGTTTCTCAGGGAGAGCTCCTCGATCCAGTCGCATTCGGTGGATACCTCGGGTGCACCGTCGGCACCGTCGGCCATGGTGTATGCCACGGAATACCAGGCGCCTTTGGGCTCGGCCTCAACATAATTGCTCTCGAGCTGCACGAAAGCGTCGGTGCCCGGCTTGCCGGAGTCATATCTGAAGGGAAGCTCGCCGTCCACGGGCGCGTATGCTGAGTTGACGCATACATATCTGTCTCCCACTTTCTCGGCCACGTATATCAGCAGACGGCTGTTGGCCATCTTCCATGCGTTCTTGATCGAGATGGTCTGAGTTGTGAACGCTACGGAGCCTTTCTGCACGGCGCCGAGGTTGACGCCTGTGAAGCCGCCGTCGGTGTCGCGGCCCACGAGCGTGCGGACCACATTGTCGTGGGTTGAGAAGTCCACGTTGCCGAGGGTTTCGCTTTCATAGTTTTCCTGATCGGCCTTGATGCCGTCCTCGATCAGCATGGCTCCCACGCGGTAGCGGCCGTTCTCGCCGGCTTTCATCGCGATGGTGAGGTCGATGGTGTTTTCGTTGATTGTCGCCAGGGAGGCGATGCCGGAGGGAACCGTGGCCGTCATCTCGCCGTCGATCAGCTGTTTCAGTTTGTCAGCCATCAGGTTGTAGTTGCGGAGAGCGCCTACGCCGTCGTTCTTCCAGTTGATGTTGGTGAATGGATATCCTGCTCCCGTGTAGGGTTTCGACACCTCGCGGATCAGGTCGGTGCCCATCGGGTCGTTATCGTAGGAATGTAAGGCGGCGAGGGTGAACGCATCCTTGTAGTTGTCATCAGCCGCGACTGTGCGCAGGGCCATCACCATCTTCGGGCAATAGCCGCAGTTTGTGCCGGTGTGTTGTGTGAGAAGGACCTTGCGGGTGAAGTCCGTCGATGTAGGGTAAGGGTCCTCTGGCAGCTGTACATGGTCCGTCGTCCCGTCGAACCTGATGTCCTTGATGTTTTCCACGGGAATGCGTGCTTCTTCGCCCGACTTCAGTTGTATCACGAAGTCCTTGGCTACTGCTATGAGCACGATGCATGCCGAGGCAAGCAATAAAGATAAGAATTTCTTCATAGCGGAATATTGGTTAAATTAGTAATTCGGGGAAAGAGAAATCGCTCACAAAATAAATAAAAATGTCGGAATAAAGAATGCGAAATCGGACAAAAAAGCGCAAAATCTAACAAAATGTGCTATAAAACATCTGAAGAGAGAGGGGAGTGGCAGGACTTTGAATTTTGGGCGGATAAATATTCGATATGGGCCGCAGGGTTAGAGGTGTGAGAGCATGGCGGGAGCTTTGGGCCCCCAGTAGGTGTTGAACATTTCGCGGGTCACTTTCCAGCGGCGGTGGCTCCATAGCCAGTACTGTGGAGCCTCCCGGATGTTATCTTCAAGCATACGGAAGTACGCTCGGGTGATTTCGAACAGAGGTTCATTTTTCGGGGAGTCGGTCACGCGGATGAAGCGCAGTGTGTAATAGCCCCTCTTCGGGCGGGAGATATGGATGAAATATACTTCAGAGTCGAGGAATCTCGCGATTCGCTCGGGTCCGGTGAGCACGGGGGTGTCGCGGTTGAAGAAGTCGGTGAAGAGATGGAGGTCGAGGTGGGGAGCCTGGTCGGCGATATAGCCTGTTATGCTCGGTATGCCGGCGCGTTTCCATTCCACGAGGCGGCGGAGTGTGTCGTCCATGGCGATGTTTTCCGAGCCGAACCGTGTCCGGATGTCCATGAAGAGCCGGTCGAAGGCGGCGTTGCTGAGCGGATGGTAGATCTGGGCTCCGACGGAGTTTCCGGGGATGTGCAGCGGGATGGACGACAACCATTCCCAGTTGCAATAATGTCCCAGAAGGAGCGTGACGTCGCGGCCTCGCCGCAGCGCGCCGCACGGCTGCTCCAGGCCCTCCATCCTGACCCGCCGGCGTATCTGGCTCTCGCTCATGGATATCATTTTCACGGTCTCCACTATGTAGTCGCCTAAAAAGCTATAGAAATCATGCTCGATTTTGCGGCGCTCCTTTTCCGTCATCTCGGGGAAGGAGGCCCTGAGGTTCTCACGGACCACACGGCGGCGGTAGCGGAGCACTTTCCCGGCCAGCAGCGCCAGGCCGTCGGAAATGAGGTAGAGCGCGCGCAGCGGCAGTAGCGACAGGGGGTAGAAAACGGCGCGCAGCGCACGGTAACCCGCGCGCTGGCCGAATGTGAAATTTTTTCTTCCGGATCTCATTGTCTGTTGTCGGTTCTGTCGTTCTGTATCTTCTTCCCGCCGAAGTAGCCGCTCCGCATCAGACGGTTGAAGATGATGATGTTGCGTGCCTGCTGACGGAGCATCGCCGGGCGCACCGCCGTGAGCTGCACAACCCAGCCTGCGGCCCACCATGCGGCGGCGAGAATCCAGAGCATCAGGTACTCGTGGCTCACCTGAGCCAGGCTCGACCCGTTGCTGCTCATCTTGATGAATCCCTCCACTCCCCATGTCGAGGGGCAGATGTCGCTCAGCGCCTTCCACACCGGAGCCATGTCGTAACGCGGCCATATCATGCCCGACAGGAAGAGGAACACCACGGAGGTTATCACCCAGCATACGAACACCGACTCGCGCTCCGTCACCAATCCCTGGAAGGCGAATCCGAGGCCGAAGCAGGCTATCACCATCGGGAGGAGGAAGGCCATCTCCTCAAACATGTTTCCCGCTATCGGGAAGGAGAAGATGAGCGGCACATAGTGGATCATGAACACCGCCGGAAGAATCAGGATGGTGATGTAGGCCAGCATCTGGGCGCACATGGTGCCGAATATGGAGGGTTCGTAGTTGTCGGCGTCGTAACGCACCAGGGTGCGCCGTTCCCTCTTCGCCCCGCCGGCCATGCCGATCACGAGGATGATGCACTGCTGGAGGATGAGCACCACGATGCCGGGCATGATGAAGGTGTCGAATCCTCCCTGGATATTGCCCATGTTGATGTTGGCGATGGGGAGCAGGTCGCCGTCGGCCACCGTGCCGACAAGCGGCACAGTGTCGTCGATTTTCTGCGTCAGGATCTCGGCTCCCATGTCCATCATCACGTTGGTGGCGGCCACCACGAAGCCCCGGTACCGGAGCAGGAGTCCCATGTCGCAATACATAACGGCCTGCGCGGTGGCGTTATTGCCGACGCTCCTTTCGAAACCCTCGGGAATCTCGAGGATGGCGTAGCAGTCGCGTCCGGCCATCGCCCGGCGCGCCTCGTTCAGATCGGAGGCATAGCCGCGCACCCATGCCTGGTCGCAGGCGTCGATCTTGCGCGCGAGTTCCCGCGAGAGCGGCGTGCGGTCGTTGTCGACCACCACCATCGGCACATCCTTCACCAGTTCCGGATTATAGATGAGCGAATAGACCAGCGGATAGACCACTGGCAGGAAGCAGAGGAACAGCAGGAGTCCCATGTCGCTGATTATGAGCTTTAACTCGCGGCAGTACACTATGTAGATCCCTTTGAGGGAATGTTTGAATCTCTTCCACATGGCGAATGTGATTTAGGCCTAAGGAACGTAGACCGGTTTGAGCATCTCCTTCTTCATGCGCCAGAGCATGGTGAAGGGAAGAATCATGTAGACGATGTAGGCCGCGTACCACACGCGGGAATAGTACAGCGGATCGCCGTTGAGCACCTGGCTGATGTAGATGAGGAAGTTGTAGCGCACGGGCATGAGCCAGCTGAAGATGGCCACGGCGGGGTACATCGACTCTTCGGGGAATGAGAACGCGGCGATCGAGAAGGAGAGGATGCCGAGCAGGGCGCACACCGAGAGCGACAGCCGCAGGTTCGGCAGCAGTCCGAACACGAAGAGCGCGAATCCCTGGGAGGCGAGCACGAACATATACTCCGAGAGTAGCAGCCACCCCCATCCGGCATGCATCGGGAAGTGGTTGAACTTATAGAGCCATACGGTGAGGAAAGTGGCTAAAGCCATCCAGATCAGCGTCTGCGGCAGGAGTTTGGCGAACAGCGCCTTGACGATGGAGCCGTCGGCCATGCGCAGAAGTCGCGTGGAGGTGTGGTACTTGATTTCCTGGCCGAGCGTGAACACTGTCATCAGCATTATCATCAGCTGCAGGGCGGCCGGCAGGAATGAGTTGCAGAGATAGATGGCGTAGTTTAGCGTCGGGTTTCCGATTCCGCGCGCCGAGATGTTGACGGGCTGCATGAGCGGGGCCGCCTCTTCGGCGTTCTGTCCGGCCATCTGCACTATGTTCATCGCCACGCCGGCCTTGGTGTAGACCGCCGTGGACTTGAATGTCTTGAAAAGCAGCGATGCCGGCACGAAGTATACGGCGTTGGTATAAAAGGTGATCTCCGGCTTGCGTCCGGCCATGAGATTGGCCTGGAAGTTCTCCGGGATAAGGAAGAATCCGTAGATTTCGCCGCGCTGCACGGCGTGGCGCGCCTCGGTGTAGGAGTCGGGCGTGACATGGATATCGACCATCTGCATTCCCCCCAGCGTCTGGGTGATCTCGCGCGAGAGGCTGGTGCCGTCCTTGTCAACGATGCCGGCCGGTATGCGCGTGGGGAGCCCCTTGTCGAGGAACGATGCGAAAAAGAGGAAGATGAAGAGCGGAAGCCCGATGAATCCGGCCCACGTTATCGGCCGGCGCACTATCTGGACGAGCGACCGGAGGAAGATGGCCTTCACTCCGCGCTCCCCGATGGGTGTGCTCCCGCTTCGTTCCGGAGTCCGCTCCGGCGCCGTCACGACTGTATTATGATCCTTGTCGCTCATCGCGTTGCCTGATTTTCTATTTTTCCTTTACTCCGAGATAGATCACCGACATGCCGGGGCGGAAATTCTCGATCGGTTTCTCGGGACGCGCCTTGATCTGGAAAGTCCGCGCGTCGTAGTCGCCTGTGGCCTTGGTGGCCTGCCAGTTGGCGTATGTGCCGAGATCCTTGATATAGAACACCTTCATGTCGGTTTCGACGTCGAGGGCCGGAATCCTGACCCGGATCACCGAGCCTTCCCTGATGTCCTTCAGCAGGAATTCACGGACGTTGAACACCGCCCAGTGGTCATCCTTCTGGAGGGTCACCACCGGCGCGCCGGTGGCGATCAGTTCGCTGACATTGGGATAGATCACTACAATCTCGCCGTCGAAGGGGGCGGTGAGATATTGATCCTCGAGGATGGCATCCACTTTTTTCACGCTGCTCTTGGCTACGTTGACCATCGCGGCCGCGGCATTGCGGTCCTCCGACTGTGCGCCGGCCTGTGCGAGCTCATAGCTGCTCCTGGCGGCCTGCTCGCCGGCCTTGGCCGCGTCGTAGGCGGCCTTCGCCTCGTCTCGCTTCTGTGCGCTGACCACGCCCTTGCCATAGAGAGCCTCCATGCGGCGCCAGGTTTTTTCGGCGATGTCGGAGGCGGCGCGGGCCTGCATCCATATCTCGCGGGCGGCGTTCACTACCTGCGGGCGCGTGCCGGCGTCGACCTTGCGGTTGGTGGCGCGTGCCACTTCCTCCATGGCGCGGGCCTCGTCCAGCTGTGCGTCGGCAAACTGCGAGGTGATATGGACAAGCGTGTCGCCGGCCTTCACCTTCTGTCCCTCTTCCACATAGATTGCAGCTACGCGGCCCGGCAGCTTGCCGCTGACGCGTATCTCCGTGGCCTCTCCCTGCCCCTGGACCGTCTCGGGCCCCTGCTTGATCGAGAGGAAGCCCACCAGTGCGAGCGCGAGTACCACCATGATGATGATGACTATTGTGGAAATCAATGTCTTGTCCTTGCGGGTGACTTCATGCGGATCCTGGAATCCTACTGCTGCGTAGGTGTCGATCTTGTTCTGGAGATCCGGGTTTTCTGCGGGCAGGTTCTCATTGCCGGCCTCTCCCTTCTGCGGTATATTGTTCTCAGCCATAATGAATGAAGCTTCTATTGTTCAACTTGTGTCTTTGTCGTGTCATGGCAGGGTGTGTGCTGCCGGTGTTTCTATTTTGTCTTGCGGTTCTGTTTTATCGGGTTGATGTCTGTGCGGAGTCAGCCGTGCGTTCGTAACCCAGCGTGCCGAGCACCTTGGAGAGGTAGACCTCGCAGAGGCGCACCCCGATTTCGGCGTCGATGCGCTCGGAGTTTGCCTGCAGCCAGCCTGTCTGGGCGAGGATCACATCGTTGGCGGTGAGCACTCCTTCGTGGAAGCCGATCTCGGCGTTGCGCAGGTTCTCTTCGGCGCTTTTCATGTTGGAGCGGGCCATGTCGAGGGTCTTGAATGCTTCCTGGAATTTGAATTTGGCCTGCTCCACCTGAAGTTCCACTTTCTCCTCGAGGTCTTCGAGCAGCAGACGCTGTGCGTTGGTGGCGGTTTTGGCGGCGCGGTAATGGTTGTACTTGCCTCCCCAGTGCCAGATGGGGATGGTGACGCCTGCCCCCACGCTGAAGCCGCCCCTGACGCGTTTGCTGAATCCGTCGATCAGATTAGGCGTGGAGAATGAATATGATCCGACGATGCCCACTTTGGGTAGCATCGTGCCCATGGCCATCCGCTCGCGGCTCTCAAGCACGTTCACGCCCTGGCGCACCGCCTCGAGGTCCTGGCGCCTCGCCAGCACGTCCTGCATGTTGTAGGTGTAGGCCGGGGCTCCGGTGCTGCCCGATATGCCGGAATCCTCGTCGGCGAGTGTCATGGCGGCACTCACCGGCTGTCCGCAGATCTGTGCCAGCGCCATCCGTGAGAGAGTAAGGCCGTTCTCGACTTTGGTGAGCATGATCTTCGCCTCGTTGAGTTTCACATCCACGGTGAGCAGGTCGCTGCGGGTGGCCACTCCGGCGTCGAGCATTGCCTCCACATCGTAATGCAGCGTGTCGACGAGGTTCACGAAACTCGCCGCGAGCAGTTGCTTGGATTTGAGCGACACCACCAGCCAGTAGGCCTCGTCGACAGTGTAGATCACATTCTGCACGACGGTGTTGCGTGCGGCCACGGCAGCTTTCTCGGCGTATCTGGCGATGTCGTTGAGCGCCTTTATCTCGCCGCCCATGAAGACGGGCTGTGTCAGTGTCACGGCCGCGCCGAACACGTTGTGGGTATCGAAACTGAGCGCCTCTTTCGGAATCACAGCCACCTCGGTCGGAATGTATCCGCCCCCGTCGGGATTCTTTACAGGATTGCCGAGAGGATCGGTGAGTATGTTCCATTCGAACGATCCGGTGCCCGGATTGAACGATTTGGTCGGGAGCATGGCATCCTCGGACAGAAGTGAGATGCCATGCTGGTTGTAGGCGTATGCGGCAGTGAAGTCAATGCCGGGAAGATAGGCGGCTTTTGCAGCTTTCCGGTCATAACCGGCCCCGCTTATCGTCTCTTCCGCCATGCGGATCGTCTTGTTGTTGGAGAGGGCCATCCGCCGGCATGAGTCGAGGCTCACGCTTCCCTGCGCCAGCGCCGACGGCTGCCAGACAGCCGCGCAGAGCAGTGCCGCTCCTGAAATTAGACATTTCCTGTTCATATCAATATGGATAGTCTGTTGTTTTTATTCTGTTTCCTAATTACACCTACAAAAAATCGGCCTAAATTGTTTTGGCATGGGTGTAGTATATATAAAAAGCGCCATAATGGCCATCAATTGGTCATTATGGCGCTCTGTGTCTGTTCCATTTTGGAAACTTCAAATAAAAAACGTCCTTATTCCGTTCCAAGTAATGGAACAGGGGGATTTGTAATGATGATATAGGTTCTATGGCTATTGCAGGCATGTGCCCCGCAGCGGGTTTTTTCAGGAAATACAGCGGTGAGTACAAGGCGCTGGTGCGTCTTGGGGCGCCGGTGCTGCTCACTCAGGTGGGAGTGATTTGTGTCAGTTTCGCCGATACCATGATGGTGGGACTGTATGGCGTTAACGAACTCGCTGCCGCGGCGTTCGTCAATTCCGTGTTTCTTATTCCTCTTGTGATGCTTATGGGTCTTGCCGCCGGCCTGACTCCTCTTGTCGGAGCGCTGTTCGGACGGGGCAGTCTCGCCGAGGTGGGACGTACCGCGAGGGGAGGACTTCAGATCAATCTCATCGCGGGCGCCATATTCACAGTCGTCATGGGCGCGCTCTATTTCTTTCTTGACCATTTCAGCCAGCCGGAGGAAATCATGCCGCTGATCAGGGAGTATTATCTGATCCTGCTGTTCACTCTGGTGCCGATGTCGCTCTTCAACGCGCTCCAGCAGTGGGCCAACGGAGTCACCGACACGGCGTCGCCGATGTGGATGATACTGCTGTCGGTGGCTGTCAACATAGTGTTGAACTGGTTGCTTATATATGGAGAATGCGGTATGCCGGAACTGGGACTTGCCGGAGCCGGTATCGCCACTGTGGTGGCGAGGGTCACCGGACTGGCGGGAATGGCTGTGATCGTGTCCTGTACGCGCCGCTATCGCCCGTTCCGTGTAGGTTTCTCCAGTCCCGGGCGACTCGGAGCGGTCCGGATGCGGGTGTGGAACACTTCCTATCCGGTGATGATACAGAACGGCGTGGAGTGCTCGCTGTGGTCGTTCGGCGCGGTGGTGTGCGGCTGGTACGGGGCCGTGCAGCTCGCTTCCTATCAGGTGACAAACACCATCGGTCAGCTCGGCTTCATGATTTATCAGAGTTTCGGGGTTGCGGTGTCGGTGCGTGTGGCCAACTATGCCGGAGTCCTCGACGAGGCCGGAGCCGGCCGATGCGCGCGTGCCGGGCTGCACATCAATCTGGTGCTCGCCACCGTGGCCTCTCTTATCTTCCTGGCCGGCGGTCGGCATCTGCTTGCGCTTTTCTCCGAAAGTCCCGATGTGATTTCAGCTGCCGCCGTTCTGCTCTGGCCTCTGGTGCTTTACCAGTATCTCGACGCCTTTCAGCTGACGCTGTGCAATGCCATCCGCGGCACATCGCAGGTGAAACCGCTCCTCTGGATCAGCGTGGTCAGCTACATGATCACGGGTGTCCCGGTGCTGCTGCTTTTCGCCGATGTGCTCGAATGGCACAATCTCGGGGTGTATTACAGCTTCGACGTCGCACTGCTTGTGGCCGCCCTCATTGCCTGGATAGTTTTCCGGCGCACAAAAATCGAGGGAGCGGAGGTGGATATCGCGGAAAGTATGAAAAAAAATAACTAACTTTGTCATTGAAAAGAAAAGTATTCACCGGCGCCGTATGCCCCGGATTGTGAAAACAGCCGTGTCCGGGGCTCAGGTTCCATAAAACATCATATCATGAAACAACCTGTATCCACTCCGGCCGCACCTGCGGCCATCGGTCCCTACAGCCAGGCTGTGAAGACCGGAAATCTTCTTTTCTGCTCGGGTCAGCTTCCCATCGACCCCGCCACCGGCGATATGCCCGCCGACATCAAGGCTCAGACCCGTCAGAGCCTCTCCAACGTGAAGGCCATCCTCGAGGCCGCCGGCACTTCGATGGAAAATGTGGTGAAATCCACTGTTTTCCTTGCCGACATGAGCCTCTTCGGCCCCATGAACGAGGTGTACGCCGAATTCTTCTGCGAGCCCTTCCCCGCACGCTGCGCATTCGCCGTGAAGGAGCTTCCCAAGCAGGCCCTGGTGGAGATCGAGGTGATCGCCGCCTGCTGATCCTCGCTGTCATAGACACACAGGCCCCCGATGTTCCGGCATCGGGGGCTTCGCTTTTCCGTCGGTTCACCACAGTACGTCGGGGCCGGGGCGGCGCGTTGCGTAGGTATGGAAATCGGATACGGCGCGCTGGGTGCGGCGCGGCGGATCCATCTCGTGGAAGCAGATGTGCAGTCCGATGGCGCGGGTCATCAGCAGGTCGTCGTGACAGCCGGCTATCGCGCCGTACGATCCGTTGGGGCGCCGTTCGTAGGAGAGATATTCGTCGAGACAGTTCTGGTCCCGCTCCGTGTACAGCCCCTCGCGGATCACCTTTACCAGGGTCGCCACTATCGCCGGCTTGGTAGAAATGTTGGTGTGGAATCCGTAACGCACCGGCGCGCCCATGCGCACCGCCTCCTCGCTCTGGCGCCGGGCATAGAGATTTGGATAGACTTCGCGAAGCCGGTTGAGTATGAATCCCGACTGGTCGCCGTCGACATCGCGGTCAGGGTCGCGCGTCTCCAGCGTGTTGCTCTCGATCACGAGAAGCGCACGGCCGTAGAACTGCGAGGCCATCGCAGCGCGCCATGCCAGCAGGTCGAAGTCCGTATGGCCGCGCCATTGCGCCACTATCTCCGGACCCTCGCCGCGAAGCATAGGCTCGCGGTCGAACATGGCTATCACCGACCAGTCGGCCCGCATTCCGCGCCCTCCCACGTCGACTACCGCCACATATCTGTCGGCGATCTCGAATTCCTCCGGTTGATCGGGCAATTTCCAGATCTGCCAGCCTCCCGAGGGTAGCTGCGTGAAGCGGACACCGCGAAGCATCGCGGCCCGCTCCCTGTCGCTCACCACCCGGCCCGCCGCGTCGGCCGCTCCCGGCACGTCGATCTCACCGCGGTGCGTTGCCGCCCGGCAGCCGGCGCGCAGCTCCTCCACCCGGTAGCGGTCGAACACTCTCGCCCCTGAATGCACGAACGCCTCGACGTCATCGCTCGGGTATTCGGCGGCCATAAGTCCGTGGTCGGAATATTTGGACCGCTCCGATATGTACCAGCTGATGGCCTCCAGTGTGGCGCCCCGTTCCCAGAGCCACCAGAGATAACGGCCCGGCTGAGACCTGTCGTTCTCTGCGGCGTCGCATTCACGTCCGGCGAGAAGCCGGGATGCGAATTCCGCGGTGTCGGCCACCGGCGCGGAGTACTGGTCGATCTCATACCATGCCACGAACATCGACTCGAACTGCGACAGACCCCGCTTCGCCGCATCGTATTCCCGGTGGAAGAAATTGCCGGTGCCGTTGGCTGTCGATTCGTAGACAATCATGGTCATGGGCTTGAGAAGCACTCCCGAACACGCCGACCGCAGAATCTGCTCCGGGGTCTTGCCGAGCGTGGCTTTCCAGATTCCCACCTCCGAACAGTGGACAAGGCTGTAGTCGCCGCCGCGGCAGGAGTCGGGACGTTCCGCAGTGCCGATCTTGATCTTGCAGTTGCGCGACGGCACTCTGAACATCTGGCGCGACCGGCCCACACCCTCCGTCCTGCGGGCTTTCGGGTCGGGAGTCTCCCCCTCGTCGACAAGAAACTTATCCGGATAATGCCCGATCATGCGGTCGAACATGTCCTTGATCTCATCGCTGCCCACACCCTGGTGGGCTATTATAAGCGAGTTGAGGCCTTTGCTGTGCACAAGCTGCAGCCATGCCATGTAAAGCTGGGCGCAGGTGCTCCCTCCCCATTGCCGGGCCTTGAGGAGGATGAGCCGGACAGGTTTTCCTCCGGTGCGCATCTTCTCGAGCCGTTCCACAAACTTGCGCTGCGGCCTGTTGAGCCGGAACAGCACGTCCTCGCCGCCGAGCTTGCTCTTGATGAAGACCCGGGTGGCGGCCCAGTACGGGAAATCGTGAAGCGCACGCAGACGCGAGAAACGGTCGGCCGCAAGCTCCCTCTCCCTCATGCTCGGTTCGTGGCCGCAGAGACGCCGGGCATATTCGCGCATCGATCCGCATTCATCGAGTATTTTTATCTCCGGAAGCGTCCGCATGCTCTCCGGAAGCCATAGCGCGCCCCGTTCAATGTCGGACACTCCGACCCTGAACCGGCTGCCGGTGCTTCCCATTCCAGAGACCGGGTCGAACTCGCGTGCGAGTTCTGCGTTTCGACGGCGGTTTTCTTCGATTATTTCGGTGATTTTATTCTGATTGTCCATAACGATACATTAGCGGGTTGTCGGTTGTGAGGTTCAGAGGCTGTTTTGTGAGAGGATCCCGCGCACTGATGCGGCGATGCGCCTCTCCACTCTCTCCACTAGTGATGCCGGGATGAAGATGGAGTCGCCGGAGATATCCGGCGCGGGAAGATAGGAGGCTTCCGCAATCACGGCTCCGGGCGAGGAGCCGTAGATGTCGAGAACCCGCCCTTTTCCGGCAAACCGCAGGAGAAGTCCGCGGTGACGGCGTCCGGAGCGTCGCCGTGCGGTGGCCCGCAGCAATGGAACCGATGCGCCCGACGGGGAAAGGGTCTGGGTCAGACCTCCGCTCCAGTCGCTCATGCGCAGGTACAGCAACCTCTGGAAATCGTCGGGAAGTTCCGCCGTGGCCACGCTGTCGGCATCGTACCGGACAGCCGCTTCAAGCGGAAGACCTTCGCTGATATCGCCGGGTGCGGCCTCCGCGCTCTCGAGACGCGCCGCCTCCGGAAGGAGACGGCGCGCCAGAGAGATCAGGTCCGTGCCGGGGTCGCAGTAGGTGAGGCGTGTCTCGAGAAGAGCGCGGTTCTCGTCGAGCAGCATAAGCACGGCGTTGGTTATTTCACTTACCGATACGTTCATCGCAGCCTCACAATCTTGTTGTCGTGATAGTAGCGGCTGTCTTCGATCACCTTCATTATCACCGGGTTCCCGGTAGTAAATGTGGCCGGCGCGTCTCCGAATCCCGACGAGGATCCGCCCCTGAAGGGTATCCTCCACACGCGCCCGTGGGGAGAGTTGCTGATCAGGGCGCTCCATTCGAGCATTCCGTAGACTCCGTATGTTCTTGATTCCATCGTCTTTTCGCGTTTTTATCGTTTCACATTTATTCTCATGTTCTCCGGGACTCTATTCAGAGTTCCACGTCTCCTTTGTACTCTTTCCAGACAGTCTTCTCCTTGAGGTCGTCGCCTACCGATGTCTCGCCGTACCACATCTGGCCGGTGCGTGCCTGGGGCGACATGCCGGGACAGTCGCAGCAGAGGTAGTAGATGTCGGAGGGGTTCGGCTTGACGGGAGCGGTGCTCTGTTCCCAGATCTTGAAGACAAAGGCATCGCTCATGCCTCCCTCTCCCTCGCCGTCGATCCAGATATGGCAGCTTCCCTTCAGGGCGAGGGCGTCCCAGATAAGTATGCCGTTGCGGGTGGCCTCCTCTCCGTCTACGCGGTCAGAGAAGGAGTGCTCGCTGCTGTAGACGTAGTGGACAAGGCGGTTTTCTCCGATCAGCGCGCCGCTGTTGCTCCAGCCCAGACGGTCCAGGGTGGGTTCGCGCTTGATCTCGATGTCGCCGAACACGGTGTGGAAGTTGGTGACGGTCCAGCCGATGGAGTTGACCTTGGTGGAGATCTGTATCTCGGGATGCTTCGAGAAGTCGATGCACTGTATCTGCTCCAGGAGATTCTTGCCCGCTAAAAGGAGGGCGGTCTTGGGTACATCCTCGCCGGTGAAGAACATCTTGGCCAGGGAGATGATGCGCTCCACGGTCCATGCTCCCTCATGCTGCAGCTCGCGCTTGAACTGCCACCGGAGCCCCTCGGTGCAGTATACGTACTGCATCCCCATCCTCGGGACGTTGACCTTGAACTTTCCGGCGCGTCCGGCCCAGAGCGTTCTGTTTCCGCGAACCTTGAAGTTGGCGATGGCCTGCTCGGCGATGATGGCCTTGGAGAAGGGTATGCGCTTGCGCTGGCTTTCGAAGTAGTCGCTCACCACCTGGTTCATGCCTCTCTTCTGGAGGTAGACCTTCGAGGGTCGCGGCACAATCAGGTCGGGATCCACTTCCTTCTGGGTCTCGTAGAGGGAATTGGCGAGGATCACGCACTCGGTGCCGGAGGGAATTTCCGGAATGGTGCAGAATTCGTCGGCGGCGCTTGACTTGGGACCGTTTACGGCGCGGACCACCGGATTGTTTGTGGTGGGATCGTAGCCGGTCACGAAGAGCATCAGCTCCTTTCCCGCCGTCTTGGTGACTCCGTCGGCGGAATATCCGTCCACGCCTTTCACCAGCAGCGTGCTGTAGGGGCGGGGGAGGGCCTGGTCGGAACTGCGAAGCGGAAGAACTCCCTGCATCGAAGAGGTCTGGTTCATGGTGTTGGCGAGAGTCACGAAGCTGCGGGGCTCGTCGATCATGAAGTGGTCCACCTCCGGGCTGTTGACCTTTACACGCTTTGCCTTGAGCATGAGGTTCATCAGCGGCGTGTCGTCGGAGTTGAAGCTGAATAGTTCGTCATCTATGTCGCTTTCGATAAAGTTGCCGGCGTCGAGGCCGCCGGTGGCTTCGGCTGCCGATGATACTGTGGCCGGCTGGCCTGGATACTGGGTTGGATTGCCGGAAGTGCCGGCTGTCGCTTTGATTTCAGACATGGTTTGATAAATTTGGATTTCCTCGTGGATTAATAATTGCGGATTAATATTTTATAGATCTAAGCAATGAGTTTGCTTGCTGATGGTCAGAATGCTCCGCGGGCAAGGTCGAAAATATTGCCGGGGCGGTGGCCGGATATCGCGCCGTGGCCGGTGCCGGGGTGGGGCAGACCGTCGCTCTCTTCCTCCATCAGCATGTCTTCGCGGATTGTTTCGTTGCGTCCGCGGATTTCTCCCTCTTCGGCGGCGTGGGCAAGATCTTTTTCGTAATCTATGCCGCGGAGGAGCAGCGTCAGGGTGGCCTCGCTGATTTCGCCGGACTCCAGTTCGCCGGCAATCTCCGCCAGCATGGCCCTGACGTCCGCGCGGGTCTCGTCCGGCACAATGGCGACAGCCCGTTCAGCCGGAGTTTCAGCCTCATCGGACTCATCTGTCTCATCGGACTCATCAGACCCTGCGGAAGAATCTGTCAGGTCTGATTCTTCGTTCCCTTCTTTCTCCGCACTCTCTTCCACATCCTCCGGCTGGGTGGATCTTGTGGCGTCGATGGCGTTCCTGATTGCTTCTGTGATTGTCTTTACGGTTTTCATATAGTTTCTGTTTATAGCGGCGTCGTTTTGCTTTCGCCGTCGGTTTACAGGTGCAAAATTACTATGCTTGTCCGGTGGTATGCCGATAACCGTTTACTCTTTCTTTTTTCCGGCGCGGCGGATGCGGTAGATGATCACGCGCGCCGACTTTTCGGTGAGATAGAATTCGGGTGCGGGGGAGTTCACTGCGTCATGGACCGCCTGTTCCAGGCGGCATCCGCTGTCGGAACGTAGCCGCTCCTCCACGCGGTGTAGTATCTCGCCATACATTTCGCGCTTTTTGTCGAGCATTGCCGATCCCGTCTGGGTCGAGGTGCTCCCTCCGATCATCTCCTTGATGACCCGGAAGGCGCGTGATTCCCCGACCCAGAACCGCGAGCAGGGACGCTTCGCAGCGGCTGCAAACATTTCAGACAGCGGCATATCAGCCGTTAACAGGATTTCGCGGAACGCGGCCGACAGCTCGCGGTCGCGCTGTTCGATAAACTCAGAAATAGAACCGGACTTTTTCATAAACGCATTAGTGTTGGAATGGACATCATCTAATCGCAGTTCAAGTAGGCATCATCCCATATAAATTTTAGAAAGGACATGGTGTGACGGCAACCGATGCTTGTCGGCTGCAAAGTTATAACCTTGCTCTGCAAAATTTAGGCAGTGTTGTGTTAATAAATACTAATTGATGCGTTTCACTATGCAGTGCATAACCACTCCCCCCCATCCTTCGATGAATAAGGCCCGATAGAAAACATGCGCTATCTTTGGATTGCAGTATTTGGAGGTATGCTTATTCATTAACACGAGTTCGGGGTTAGAAATGGATAAATAAATTCGTTGCCGTTACTTGAAAATTGCAATAATTTCACGTTTAATCTTGCATAAATGAAAACTTTTATATATTTTTGACAGCAGTTAACAAAATAACAAGATTATGAAACAAAAAAGCGACATCAAGAAGTTTATCGAAACCGTTCTGGACTCTTCGGTTCCGGCAGACCAGCAGTCAATGATCTGTTCCACTGAATTAAGCCTTATAGGCGGCAATAATGACGGTAACGCAAGGTGTGAAAATTCAGCCGATGCATGTGGCGCAACCAATAAGATTGTGTGCTATAACAGTGGTAATTTCTGTAATCTAAGTGATAATCAGGGAAGATGCTTTAACACCGGTACCGTTCAACGGCCAAATACGGATTGTCCTCCAATCGTGGACAACCAATGTGATGGCTAAATAAAGAACGTACTCTTGTATGGTGCACTGCCATACAAGAGTGCGTTTACAAACGCATAAGTCGGGGTTAAGTATAACAATAGTTCGTTTTTGTGAGTAATGGAAGTTCCTTACCACAAATGGAGTGACTTACCTTACAATGCAAAATACTATTGTTATTCGGATTAAGTTTTGCTCCATATTTAACCTACATGAATTATATATCATAGTTCAGGGGTCGTTATTCATGATAGACACACAAGTGCCATATAAGTAATATACATCAAATGAAACCAAGTATTTATAATTCTTATTTTAATTTTTCCGATGGCATTCAAATGATATATAATGCTTATACTGATATGTTCATATTGTTACGCAGTAAAATGATTGTTGACAGCCATAACATTATCAGTGCTGACACTATTGATCCGGAATTTTATGAAAATGCCATTAAATCGGGATGCATCATTGAGAATAAAGTTGATGAAGTAGAAAATGTCCGCAATGAGATTATTCGCGCAAATGAAAACGACGTTTTTTTTCATCTGACAATAAACCCTACCTTGAATTGTAATTTTAAATGTTGGTACTGCTATGAAAATCATAAGGTGGACTCTAAAATGACGCTTGAGACAATATGCTCAATAGCAATGTTGATTTCAACATCAATAAGCAAAAATAGCAATTACAAAAAAGTATTGATTTCTTTTTTTGGTGGAGAACCACTGATGTATTTCAATGAAACGGTCAAGCCATTAATTTTGAAAGCAGATGAAGTGTGCAAAAGACATAATAAGGACTTTGAAATACATTTCACATCAAATGCGTTCCTTTTAAACGATGCTACTATAAGGTTTTTAAGCAACTACGTTTGCAGCTTTCAGATTACTCTCGACGGACATCGTGATCGACATAATGCTGTTCGGTATAATGATGCCGGAGGAAGTTACGATACAATCTTAACAAATATAATAAGTCTTGCACAATCCGGAATACGCGTGCTTGTCCGTATAAATTGCACCAAATCTAATGTGGACGATCTTGTGAATATTCTACAGGATTTTAAACGAGGTATTAACCCGGATGTCGCGAATATGTTGTCCTTTGATATTCAAAGAGTGTGGCAGGATATTGACATTGACGTGAACTCAGAAATGGAGTCTGAAATCAACAATAAGATTTCAGAATATATCAAATTATACCGCGATAATGGTTATCAGGTTAATTCGGTTCTTATTTCTAACAAAGTCAAGAATTGCTGTTATGGCGATAAGACACATCATGCCACAATAAACTATAACGGGGATGTCTATCAGTGTACTGCACGAGATTTTAATGAAACAAACAGAATGGGACGCTTATGTCCTGACGGCACAATCAACTGGGACAAAATGACGGTTAATCAAAGGAACAGTCATAAGTTCTCAAATCCGGTGTGTCATTCTTGTCGCATCGCACCGATATGCGGAGGCGGGTGCTCACAGAATTCAATAGAACGCCCGCACAACGGCAGATGTCCTTTTGGATATACAGAAGAAAAAATTGATGAAATTATATTGACGAGATTTCGATACATGCACATGGCATAACCCCGTAAATCCCATTTTATATTTAAATTCCTTATTTATTTTCTTGCTATGACAAATAACAATTCATTCCATATATACGCTGTAAGCATCATAATGTCCGCGTTTTCTCTTGTCTGCCCGTCAAGCATATTTGCAGTGGAGAGAAACGACAGTTCCACAACTGAAAACAAAGAGCAAAATGTCAAGGAGCTGAAGGAAGTTGTCGTGGAGGGGGAGAGCCAGTGGCTCAGTGCCCGTAAAAGCGCGTATATCCCGACATCGCGGCAGAAAAAGGCCGCGCAGGACGCCTCCGACCTGCTGATGAGGATGGCGATTCCGGAACTGCATATAAACCCCATCGACAGAATCATCAAGACCGTCACCGGGGACCTCGCTTCGGTATTCATCGACTTCGTGCCGGCACGTCAGGAAGACCTGGCAGGCCTCAAGACTACGGATGTGAAAAGAGTCGACTTTTACACCGTATCGGATGATCCGAGATTCGGAGGGGCATTGAATGTCGTCAACTTCATATTGTATAAGTATGAGGTTGGCGGATATACCAAATTATCGGGTGAACTTGACACCAAAAGATTTGACGGAACCTCTCTGTATAATGCCGAGAATCTGTACTCCAAATTCAGCTACAAGGCTATGACCTACGACCTGTATGCCGGCATGACAAACGTAAGAAACAAGCGTGCCGGCGATGTATCAGGCTACACCTACAGGATTCCGGGCAAGGGAGGCTCGGTATCGGAGTATTCCAAGGAAACATTGCGTACAGACCATAAATATTTCAGCAATTCCTTCCCGGTCACATTCCGCGCTGTTTACAATACCCCGAAATTCATGTTTCAGACACATGCGGGATACACCTACGACTTTATGCCCGCCCTGAATGCCGCGGGACTTCAAACGATAGTACATGACGGAACCAGGTCGGACGGCGGTTACAGCTCGGTCAGCAACGGCAAGAAACACAATTTTATATGGAGGGCCAACGCCACAGCCGGTCTGCCGTCCGGATTCAGCCTGAATCTGAATTGCGGACTCAAGGTATTCCATGGCAATATCCATAGGTTGTATTCAACGACGGACAATCTCAGACTTGACAATTCATATACAGAAAACAATGTTTCACCGAATATCAGTCTGAGGATCACAAAAGAATTCGGAACGGGTCATTCATTGAACCTTGGCTGCACATACAGTTTCAGGCACAACAGCGTGAAATATGCCGAAGCCGCCCCGTCCGACTTCAGCCTCAATTATCTCGGGTCGTCATTGGGCTACGACTTTTTTTCAGACAAATGGACGGTATATGCCAGCGCGGGACTGGAATATGAAAACAATCTGGTCGGCGGTGTGCGGAACACCTACTGCCTCCCCCATCTCCAGACCCACATGACTTTTTCCCCTGACAGCAAAAACAGAATTATGCTTCAGGCCCGGTACGGCACGTTTAACCCGGCCCTCAATTCCAACAGCAACACGATACTCAGGACAAGCGAATTCATGTATGTCACGGGCAATCCGGAGATTAAAGGCACGAATTTTGCCGATATCATGCTGAACTACACATTTCTTCCGGGATCATGGCTGAGAGGTTCCGTATATGCCCTCGGAAACATGCTTTTCAACAGTCCCGTCACCCTGTATTCGCCGTATGACAGCCCGGACGGCTCTCCGGCTCTGTTGCGATACGTTGCGAACGACGGTACGTTCAGCGAATTCAAGGCGGGAGCCAACCTGTCGTCGTTTTTGTTCCGGAACACGTTTTCCATCTCCCTGAATCCCGAATACAGATATTGCAGACGCATGGGCGCGCTTCCGTTCTCGTTCAACAGCTTCCAGATGGGTATATCCGCCAACTGGTATATCGGCGATTTTTATGTCACCGCATACGGATGGCTGCCGACAGTGCAGATGTCGCAGAACGGAACGGAAACCCGGCAGAAAGGGTATTATTCCCTCAGCGGAGGATGGAGCAACGGCAATGTCCAGCTGAGCCTTGACATCGCCAACTTCGCAGACTGGAGCTGGGACGGAGACCGCACATCCTACTCCTCGACATATTACGACAGTTACTCGCAATCATTTACAAGCGGAGTGCGTCATGCCAGTTTCCGGCTCAAGGTGGCATGGACCATCGGTTATGGTAAGAAAGTCAGAAGAGGAAACGAGATAGGCGCCCAGAAAGGCTCCGACAGCGGAGCTTTGTGAGAAGAGGATGAAGCACAGGATACATTCTTATCAGCAGCTGGAACATTCAGACTGCGGCATTACCTGCATACGGATCATAGCGAGATATTATGGAAAAAAAATAGATCCCGCTTATCTCAGAAGTCTATGCGATGCTAACCGCCTCGGAATCTCAATCAGGGACCTGACTGATGCTCTTAACGAGATCGGATTTGATTCATATACTGTTAAGGTCAGTCCTGAAAGGTTGGATGATATGCCTTTGCCTTCGATTCTTTATTGGAATCAAAGTCACTTCATAGTACTTTATAAAGTCAGAAAAGACACTTTTTTTGTAGCAGACCCATCTCGGGGTAAAATGAAACTGTCTCGGAAAAACTTTCTGCAGATGTGGAAAGGTGACACCGAGACAGGTATCTGCATACTTCTTGAACCCCGACCTGAATTTTTAGATACACAGTTCCCAAAACCCAAAACGAAGCATAGTTTATTGGGATTACTGAAAGATGCCGTAAAAATAAACAGAAAAAGTTTCGCCATAAGTATATTTTTTTCATTACTTGTGCTGATAGCGGATATCGTGATACCTTTCCTGTTTCAAACGACAATAGACAAAGGGATTCAAGATAGAGACATCAGTCTTGTATGGATACTCGTTGGCGCTCAGTTAATGATCTTTATCGGCAATTATCTCTCCAATACAATTGTAGAAATTGTCATGAGTAAGCTGGGATTAAGGCTCAGCATAAACATGATGTCAGAATATCTGGTTAAACTGATAAATCTTCCGGTGTCTTTTTTCGAACGAAAATCCAGCGCCGACCTTATAAAGAAAACAGACGACCAATACAGAATAAAGAATTTTCTCATATCATTTCCGGAGACTATGTTTCTGACAGTTCTGTCTTTACTTGTATTTTCCTCTTTGATGATATGGTTCAGCTTCCCGATATTCCTTATTGTCGTTTCATTTACATGTGCAGGTATTATATGGAATTCACTTTTCTTAAGAAAAAGAAGAGAGATTGATTATTCTTACTTCTCAGCGTCCGCAGAAAATCAGAATAATCTATATGAATTGATTAACGGTATGCCGGAAATCAGAGCTAACGGTGCGGAGAATATAAGGGTTGAAATCTGGAGAAAAGTTCAACAAAAGATAAATGATCTGTCATTACAGAATCTTAAACTTAAAATATATATGGGAGCCGGCACAAGCCTGTTTTCCCAATTAAGAGACATCGTTGTTCTCGGCGTTTCCGCGACCATGGTGATAAACGGAGAAATGACAATTGGCATAATGATGACAATCAGTTATATAGAGGGAAGACTGACCATGCCGTTCTCAAATATATCAAATGCATTCAGCGTTGTTCAGGATACAACAATGTCCATTGAGAGAGTTCAGGAAGTAATGGAAAATAATAACAATATACCGAACGCCATTGAAGTTTCTCCTGTTGACAGTTCAATTCGGTTAAATGATGTGTGGTTTCGATATGCCGGAAGCTCATCTCCTTATATCTTGAGAAATCTGTCTCTCGACATCAAACCTGAATCCACAACCGCAATAGTCGGCGAAAGCGGAGAAGGGAAGTCTACTTTAATTAAGATTCTTCTCGGAATGTATGTTCCGTGTAAAGGGGATGCGGTATTCGGTAAGGTCAGTTATGATTCACTAAACACAAAAGACTGGTTGAGACTCTGTTCCGTTGTAATGCAGGAAGGCATGATATATTCCGGTTCCATATTGTCCAATATTGCATTAACGGATGAGAAGCCTGATAAGGAAAAGGCGGTGGAGGCATTAAGAATAGCATGTCTCGATGATTTTGTAAATTCGCTGCCGATGGGATTAAATACTAAGATTGGAAATACCGGCATAGGATTAAGCGGAGGGCAAAAACAACGATTATTAATAGCGCGAGCTGTATATAAAAATCCGGAAATCATATTGATGGATGAAGCGACCTCTTCATTGGATGCCGCAACGGAATCTTCAATAGTGTCGAATCTCATGCAGTTCTGCCGGACAAAAACTGTCATAATAGCTGCACATCGCCTAAGCACAATAATGCATGCAGACACTATTCTGTTTCTGAAAGATGGACAGATTGCCGAGTCAGGTACACACACCGAACTTATACAAAAAGGAGGGCACTATTACAATCTATTTAAACAGCAGATAAGCAATGGAATAACATGATGTTTGCTTTCTCTGCAGAGTATGAGAAATGCCCCCCTGAATTTTATGATTAATAAAATGCTATTCGACGGGAGACATTTTGGAGCGCAGACGCGTGGGGAGGGAGCGGCGGTAATGCTGCCAGGCGGCGGTCTTGTGGCGGTCGGCGGCGCGATGACAGGCGGCCCGGGCGCGCAGTTCGGCGGCACGCGCCATAATACGGCGCGTGCGGGAGGATGCCGGAGTCGCGCAGGATTTCCGGTCGGATCCGGTGGAGGATTTCTTGTAGCGGTTTTCAAGGGAGTCTGCGGTGGCGGCGAGTACGTCGGCAAGCATCCGGCGTGAGTTTACCGTGGTGTCGGCGAGGTAATAGTTGGCGTAGGTGTATGGGCCGTCGCCCATGCGCGTGTCGGCTGTCCTGACAAGTTTCTCGGCTCCATCGATATTACCGCGCTCCAGCAGACGCGCTGCGGCCACCGTCAGCGCGAAACGCTGCGAGGCTACCATCCCTGCCGGCGTACGGTCCATGTATGCCTCCGGATCCGCATTCGGAGCGACAACGTGCGCAGCGGCATCAAGCAGCAGCGAGTCCGTCTCAGCCTCCGGCCGCAACCCGTAGCGGCTGCCGAAGAGCCAGGGAGCC
>OFFO01000418.1_pt1 | contig 37551 bp, 32 predicted proteins | sample 1521441 | NCBI WGS metagenome assembly OFFO01 (sample SAMEA3504097, study PRJEB24116) | mouse gut metagenome | biome: mouse gut; feature: mouse-associated habitat; material: faeces | place: Denmark | collected 2011
GACGCGCCTCATCCGCTCGACGGAGCGCCTGTGGCCCCGCAGACGGCGACCAAGAGCCCGGAACCGCAGGAAAATAGCGATGAATGGGCGCGCTTCGTGGAATTCTGCCGCAAAGAGCAGCAAGGCGGCGTGCTTTCCCTGCCCGCCCTCACGCAGGCTTCCGGCGTTTTTACGGAAGAAAGCCTGACCCTTGCCACAAGCAGCGCCATCCAGTATGAACAGCTCGTCGCGCCTTCCCGCCGCGCCGAACTGGAACGGCTGGCGGGCGCGTATGCGGGCAAACGCGTTTCCGTGCGGATTTCGCCGCCGGAAAAGCCGCACAAGACCGAGGCGGAATTGAAAAAAGAATTTGCCTCCCACCCCGTAATCCGCTCCCTTGCCGAGGCCTTCGACGCCTCCCTTTTGCGATGCATCCCATTGGAGCAACCACGGGGCCGCGGAACGCCCGATTCCCGGTAAATCCCGATACACCATCCTTTCAAGGAGACACGAATGCGCAACATGAACGATCTCGTCCGCCAAGCTGGCGTGATGCAAAACAAAATCGCTAAAATGCAGCAGGAAATGGGCGAACGGACCGTAGAAACCTCCAGCGGGGGCGGCATGGTCAAGGTCGTCGCCACCTGCAAGCAGGAAGTCAAGTCCATCACCATCGATCCCAAAGCGCTGGAAGGCGGGGACGTGGAAATGCTGCAAGACCTCGTCCTGACCGCCGTCAACGAGGCCCTGCGCGTGGGCCGCGCCACGATGGAACGCGAAATCAACGCCATTACCGGCGGCATCAAGCTGCCGGGCATCGTCTAGAGCCGCCGCCTCGACGCAAGGGGCAAAAGCCTTACCGATGGGGCCGTAAACCGGGCCTTCGTCGGGGTGGCCTGTGCCTCTTCCCCCCGTTTCCCTGCGGCGAAAAGGAAAAACGGGGCGAACTGCCTCTTTTGTGCGCCCGTTGTTCATCCTGTGAACGACGGGTGCCCTTTATTAGGCAAGGGCCGCGTCTGAAGGCAAGGATACGGCGCGTGCCTTGGCACGGTTCGGAAAAGGGCACTCCGGTACAGGCCGTGGTCGCCCGGACAAAGCCTGCGTCCAAAGCGGGCTCCTCCTTCCCGGCGACGTTCCCGCCCGTGGCCCGACTAAGGAACCGCACGTCGATTCGTCCGCCCTTGCAGGATAATCCTTGGCCTTCAAGGGAAAAAGGCTTACGTGAAAAGAGCCTTTTCCTCGCAGGTGGGGCGATCCGGGATGGCCTTTCCGGTGTGGCCCGGTTCCCCCCCTCCCCCAAAAGCATCCGGACACGCGGAGGCCCGCCCCGAGGCCGCCCCGGCCTGCCGTATGGCCTCCGTTTCCGGCAACGAGGAAGTATGGATCAGAGAATACCCGAACCGCTGAAGGCACTGGTAGAGCAACTGGCGCGCCTGCCCGGCCTCGGGCCGAAATCGGCCATGCGCGTGGCCATGACCCTGCTCAAGTGGCCGGAAGCCGAAACCCGGCGGCTCGGCAAGGGCATCCACGATCTGCGGGACAATCTGCGCCTGTGTTCGCGCTGCGGGGCGCTGACCGAAAGCGACCCCTGCGCCGTCTGCGCCGATCCGGACCGCCATGAAGAGGAACTCTGCGTCGTGGCGGAGTGGGACAGTATGCTGACGATGGAGGAAGGCGCGTTTTATAAGGGGCGCTACCTCATCCTCGGCGGGCTGCTGGCCCCCCTCGACAACCTGAGCGCGGAGAGCCTTGAGCTTGACCGCCTGACCCGCCGCCTTGAAGAAGGCCGGGTCCGGGAAGTCATCCTCGCCCTCGGCGCGACCGTGGAGGCGGAAACCACGGGTGCGCTCATCAGAAGCATGATCAACCGCCGTTTTCCCGGAGTGATGGTCACACGGCTCGCACAGGGCATCCCGCTCGGCGCGGAAGTAAAATTCATGGACCGCGAAACCTTGCGGCAGTCGCTCCAGTATCGGCAGGAAATCCGCTGATCCGCCTTCCCCTCTCCCACCTTGCGTCGCCGCGATTTAATGACTATTCTTTAAGACGGATTTCAAGGAACACCCAACCCCCTTTTTGCTCGGAGGTTTACGTCAATGGAAAGTTTACGCGATACCACACGGGCGGCCAGCCTGAGCGTCGCATCCGTTTTTATGCGCCATGTATACCAGTGGATGACCGTCGGTCTTCTGGTGACTGCGGCCACGGCCTTTTTTGTGGCCTCCTCCCCGGCCATCCTGAGCATGCTGTTCGGCAACACGATCAGCCTCGTCATCCTCGCCATCGCCGTCTTCGCCATGCCGCTGGTGCTCATGGGCGCGATTTCCCGCCTGTCCTCCTTTGCCGCCACGTCCATCTTTATCGTCTACAGCGCGCTGATGGGCGCCTTCCTGTCCTCGGTGCTCATCGTGTACACGGGCACCTCGGTCATGTCGACCTTCATCACCTGCGCGGCCATGTTCGGCGGCATGAGCATTTACGGTACCGTGACCAAGCGTGACCTTACGGGTATGGGCACGTTCATGATGATGGGGCTTTTCGGCCTCATTATCGCCATGATCGTCAACCTCTTCCTGCAAAGCTCCGCCATGGCCTTCGTCATCAGCGCCATCGGCGTGATCATCTTCACGGGCCTCACCGCCTATGACACCCAGAAGATTCGGGCCTTTGGCGAAAACGCGCCTCTCGACGACGCGACGGCCATCCGCCGGGGCGCGCTGCTCGGCGCGCTGACGCTCTATCTTGACTTCATCAACCTTTTCCTGATGCTGCTCCGCATCATGGGCGACCGCCGCTAACATTTCGGGGAGGCCCACGGCCTCCCCTTCTTGTCCGGACCGACCAAGCCTTTCATGACCGCCCCGGTCCGTGAGAGGCTTTTTTCAGTGGAGGGCACGGCGGCCTTGCGTTCCCCGGCAGGGTGGATCGGACCACCGCACTTTCACGACGGCCCCGATCCTTCCGGCGACCGGGACCGCCTTTTGACCGGAAGACAGCCTGTGCCAAAGGAAAAACGGCCTGCTCCCCGCGTGCATCCCTGCCTATCATAGGGAAGGGGTAAGCCGTGGTATGCCGCCTGTGGGAAGGCTGCCTGTATACGGAAGGAGCCTTCCGCGTTTCGGCTGTCGAAGGGACGGCTTTTCGGGTCGCGTGGTATCCCCCACATTTGACGGTGGACGCAAGAGAGAGAGAGAGAGAGAGAGAGAGAGAGAGAGAGAGAGAGAGAGAGAAGCTTTCTCCGGGACGCCGCAAGGCCGGATGCGGCCCGCTCTGCCCCTCTCGTAGCGGCGGCGCTTTGCCCTCTCTACGTAACCCCGTTGAACTGTTAACGTAAATCTTATGGATTTCTCCTTCGAATAGTGACCTTCCTTATGGTATAACCCCTCCATCCTTTCAACGGAAGCAACGTTTCTCCCTGAGGAGGCTCCATGTATCTGCCCTTTTGCACCTTCCCGGGCTCTGCGGCCACGGGGGGCTTCCGGAAAGAGTCCGGACGGCCTCACGCCCGGCGAAGCGGCATTCCTTTTCTGCTAGCCGCCGTGGGGCTCCTCTTCCTCGCGGGCCGCGCCGACTTCGCCAAAGCCGCCACCCTTGCCAACCATATGGACGCGTGGGAATCGGCCTCCCTCTGGTGTCAGAACCAGCGCCAGCAATGGGCCGAACACAGGCTGTCCGGGCCTTTGGACCCCGAGCAGCAGGTGGGCTTCACTCTGCCTTCCGAGCCCTGTTTTTTCCTCGAAGTCGGACTCAAAAAAACACTTTTGAGCTTTGCCATCCCACAGGAGCTGCGGGACGGCGATGCCCTTGAGGTAAACTATTCACCCTACGGCGACCTCAGCCTTGACGTCTCGCGTCAGGGCGAGCCGCTGTTCAGCGCCGAGGGAACCGAAAAAGACCGTGGGCTGGCGCGCGACCCGGACCGCAACCCGCCCGATCCCGTGGAAGCGGGCCCCCTTTTGACTCTTTTGGGCATGGACCTTCCCAAAACAAGAGGGCTGACTCTCGGGCTTCCCTACCTGACCGTGGACGAATCGCTCGAAGTGCGGACAGCCCTTCTGAGCGACGGTGTCCTCTGGAAAGGCAGCTTGTACTTTTATGAGGACAAGTTGAGCATCGCCGCGCTGACGGCCTCCCTGACGCTGGATTCCCTTGAAAAATGGTACGCTGAACTTGCCTCCCAAGGCTATCGCCATGCGGAGGAAAACGAGGAATCCCTCTCCTTGACGGAGGACCCCGCGCTCAGCTCCGATGCGACGGTACGGAAAGCCGCGCTCGAAAAGCTTCTCGGCGACCTCGCCGCCCCGGAAGCCGAACCCTATGAGGTCATGTTCCTTCCCTCCCCCGATGGAAAGGAACCACCGGCTGCCGACAAGGAAACCATGCAGATTCAAATGCGCATCGCGCCAGGCACGTCCCGTATTGAAATCACGCTCAGCAGCTATGAAGCCGCCGCAGAATAGGAGCCATGTGATTCTATAGACCGTGCCCGTCTTTTTCCGCTGTGCAACAGGGAAAAGCTACGAAAGATTGCTTTCGTAGCTTTTTTTATTTGACCGACATCGAATGTATATTTCAATCATCTCATCCTTCATGGTCATAGAAATTATTATAGATAGACTCTAAGCGTTCTTTCCCTTCTTTACATTTCAAAAAATCGTGATGTCGTTAGAGTCCATCCAGTAGAGAGAAGCACAGGTTTTATCATGAGAATAGCCTCTTTAATCATTCACCTCTCAGAGCACGACATGTCTTATAAATTCCACACTTTTATTTATGAGGCAGCCCATGATATACCGAATCTTGATTGTCTTAGCTCTTCTCCTTTTTCCCACTGAGGCGCTTTCTTCCTTTTCCGTGCAGCCTACCATCGGTACCCTGGGCACGGGAGCGGAACTTGGATGGAGATATGGCGACACATGGGGGCTGAGGATCGGCGCCGCCGTGTATCCCTTTGAAAATAGCATCAAGCTGAAGGGTATAAAATACAAGGCCGACAATTCCAGCTACAACGTGAGCCTTTTGGCCGATGTCTATCCCTTTGAAAACGGCCTGAGGTTCACGGCTGGAGCGTATTACTTCAAAATGAAGGCCAAAATCACCACTTCCATCGACGCCGTGAACCCCCTCTATGAAGAGCTTATCAATCAGTCGAAAGGCACGGCCTTATGGCAGCGTGTCGCCCCCTATGCCGGCCTCGGCTGGCAAAGCGACGCCAAAGAAAGCGGTTTGGGCTGGCATTTTTCACTGGGGGCGCTGTATATGGGAAAAGCCCACGTTTCTTTTCAGCTTCCCGACGTCTACATCCCGCAGCGCTACGTCTCGCGGATAGAAAAGAAAAAGGAGTCCATACGCGACAAGGTCCATGACTATACATGGTACCCTGTGCTCACGGCGGGTTTTACATGGCGTTTCTAAACGAGATAAAAAAGTATGGCGTCCGTTTCACGCTCTGGCTTTGCCGCAGGGCAGGGGTTCTGCGCTGGATGAGAAGAACGGACCGGGAATGGAAAGATTTGTTGTAGCCAACCCTTTTGACGGCGGATGTCGAAGGCGCTCCCCTTGCGCAGAGGGCAGCCTCTCCAGTCGAGAACAAGCGGACTATCCCCCCGGGCAGAAAAAGGCCAATCGGCCCTGTACAGGGCCCTCCCGCCACGCCAGGCGTGCGGCGGGAGGGCCTTTATGCGCCGCAAGGCTGCGGGGAGTGAGGCGCGGGTGTAGCCAAAGGCGCGTGGGGTAGGCCCCCCCGCGTTTTCCGCGTCCCCCAGTTCAGGCATCGACAAGGCGGGCGGGAGAGGTCCTACTCTTCCTCCGATCCTTCAGTGCCTGCGTCTTCCGACAAGAGCCTCGCCCCACGCAGCAAGTCCCGGATGACGCTTTGGTACGCCTCGGGCAGGAAGGAGGGCAGAGGACTGCGGCACGGCCCCCCGTAGTAGCCGAGGCAGTCGAGGGCGTATTTAAGTCCCGCTACGCCATAGGCCGTCGTCACAGCGGCATTAAGATGAAGCACAGACATCTGGAGCCGCCGGGCCTCCTCATGATCCCCCGCCCGGAAGGTGCGCAGAATGCCCGCGCACAGGTCCGGCGCGATGTTCGCGCAGGCCAGCGTGCCCCCGCAGCCGCCGAGATACAGCGTGGGCAGCAGAAAGCTGGCCGAACCCGCGAACACGGCGAAGTCGGGCTCGCTGTCATGGATGATCGAGGCGATCTGAGCGATGTCGCCCCCGCTGTCCTTGATGCCTACGATGTTCCCGTGCGCCGACAGATCGCTGATAACCTCGGCGGGGATGTTGAGCGCCGTATTCCGGGGCATGTTGTAGATAAGGACCGGCAGAGGCGAGGCATCCGCCACCTGCCGGAAGTAGTCGCGCATGACGTCCGGTTTGCCGACCACAGTCCGGTAATAGGCAGGGTTGATGACGACCACGGCGTCGGCCCCGCAGCGCGCCGCTTCCCGGCACAGGGCCAGCGTCGCTTGCAGCGACTCGCAGCCGACCCCGGCCAGTACCGGCTTGCGGGCGGGGAAGCGTTCCCGGGCCGTTTCGATGAGGCGTATCTTTTCCCGTTCCCGCAAGGCCACGGCCTCACCGTTGGAGCCAAGGACCAGAATGCCGTCCAGCGGCGTTTCACCGAATCGTTCGATGTTCCGGCCGAAATGCTCCCATGCGACCTCGCCGTCGTTGTCAAACGCCGTGGGCACCGGCGCGAAGATTCCCTTCAAATGGCATGTTCCCATGATTTCCTCTCCGTTTTAAGGTGGAAAAGGAAAGCCTACCGCAAAAGGAAAGGCTCAGACACGGGATGATTCCGCTTTTCGGACGGGGAGGAGGCGGTCCCTCCTTTCCTCGTAGCGCGCCGCAAGGCCGAGGCTCGGGAAGCCCATCGGCCTTGCGGCGTCGGAGGTCGGGACCAGGACGCAGAGGAGGCTAGAGCCCCAGAAAACGCGGCAGGAAGGTGGAAAGCTGCGGGAAGAGTACGATGACCACCAGCGCAAGAAGCGAGGCGAAGATGAGCGGCAGGGCGGACTTGCTGATCTGCTCCATCGTCAGGCCGCTGATGTTCGCGCCCACGTAAAGGTTGACGGCCACGGGCGGCGTTACCTGCCCCACCGCAAGGTTGACGGTCATCATGATGCCGAACCAGATGGGGTCCCAGCCGAAATGGGCCATGATGGGCAGCATGAAGGGCAGGAAGACGTAATAGATGGAAATGGCATCGAGCAGCATCCCGGCGAAAAGCAGGATGATGTTGATCATCAGCAGGACGATCCACGGATTGTCGGACACCGAAAGCAGGATGGCCGATCCCTTTTCCACAAGGCCCACGGTGGACGCGACCCACGAGTAGAGCCCGGCGCAGGTCACCACCACCATGACCACGGCGGTGGCCCGCATGGTGCTCGAAAGGATGTCGAAGAGTATCCCCACGCTGTTGATGGTGCGGTAGATGAAGACGCCCACGAAAAGGCCGTAGAACACCGCCACCGCCGCGGCCTCGGTGGGCGTGAACACGCCGCCGTAGATGCCGCCCAAAATGACCACAGGCGTCAATACGCCCCAAAAGGCGTCTCTGAATGCCTTCCCTACGGAAACCGTAGCCTTCATGCCCCGGTAACCGCGCCGATGCGAAATGATCAGCACGGCGCCCATGATGAAGAGGGCCACGATGATGCCGGGGATGAAGCCCGCCGCGAACAGCGCTGGAACGGAAACGTCCGCCACGCCGCCGTAGACGATGAAGGCGATGCTGGGGGGAATGACGATGGCGAGCCCCGACGTCACGGAAACGGTGGCCGCCGCAAAGGGCTTGTCATAGCCCGCCTTCGTCATGCCGGGGATGAGGATGAGCCCGAGCGCGGCCACGGTCGCCGGTCCCGAGCCGCTCACCGCGCCCCAGAAGGTGGCCACGGCCACGGTCGCCACGGCAAGGCCACCCGTCATGGTGCCGACAAGCGCCTCCATGAGCGCCACGATGCGCGCGGCGATACCCGCCCGTTCCATGATGTACCCGGCCAGAATGAAGAAGGGGATGGCGAGCAGCGGGAATTTGGCGATGCCCGCGTAAAAATTGTAGGAGAGCATCTCAAGGCCCATATCCCACTTCCACACGACGATGAGAGCGGCAAGGCCGAGGGAAAGCGCGATGGGCACGCGCACCAGCAGCGGGATGACGAAAAGGACGAGCATCCAGAAGGCGGGGTCCTGAAAAACGGCCGTATCCATATCCGCCTCCTAATAGTTGCCTGACCGCAGGTCGGCAAAGGCGCGTTGCACCATGCGCCAGATGATGAGCAGCGAGAACAGCGGCGTGGCGATGGTGTACCACCAGACCGGAATGCCGAGCGATTCGGAAATGGCCTCCAGCTCGTATTCGTCAAGCACCTCCAGCGTGCCCGTCCAGCACAGCGCGCCGAAAAAGACGATGCCTATGCCGATGCCGAGCCAGTAGCAGGCGCAGCGCACCCCGCGCGGCAGCGTTTCATACAACAGCGTCATCCCCAGATGCCCGCCGTCCCGAAAGGCGCGCGCCGTGCCGAGCAGAACGACCCACACAAAAAAATTGACCGTCAGCTCTTCCGTCCACGCGAACGAAAACGACGTGCAATAGCGGACAATGACGTTGACGAAGGCTATCGTCACCATCACCGCCAGCAGCACCGAGCCCAGCATCTCCTCAAACCGCGTATCCAGATATCGCCACATGTATCCTTCCTTCATGGCGCGCCGCCCCAACGGGACGGCCGCCTCTTTCCGGGCCGCTCTCTCGGCTTCCCCCGGCACAAGGCGGGACGGGGCCGACCCACGGCGGCAAAGCGCGCAGGCCCCGTCCTCAAGACCACAAAGGGGCCTTCCCCGGGAGAAAGGCCCCCTTTCCGCTACCGTACGGAGGCCATGTCCTCTTCGGCGGCCTTGACGAGATCGGCCCCGATTTTGGGAATCCATGCCTCACGCACGCCCTTGGTGGCGTCGTAGAAGGCGGCGATCTGTTCCTGATTCAGCTTGGTGACGGTCATGCCCTGCTGTTCAAGGAAGGTGTAGGGATCGGCCACCTCGGGCACCATGTTGATGCTCTTGAGATAGGCGAGGGAGGCCCCGTCGTCCATGCCGAGGCGGGAAAGCGCCTTGCCGTACTTTTCGGTTTCCACGGCGCACTCGACGAGCAGCTTCTGATCTTCGGGGGTGAAGCCCTGCCAGACCTTGGGGTTCACGCCCATGAGCAGGGGATCGATGATGTAGTGCCAGTCGCACTGGTGCTTGTGGTAGTTCCAGATTTTAACGGTCACGTTGATGCCGTTGGTGGGGTTTTCCTGTCCGTCGACCACGCCCTGCTGGAAGCCGGTGGTGGCTTCGGACCAGTTCATGTTGACCGGGTTCGCGCCGAGCGCGCGGAAGGTTTCAATGAAGATGGGGCTGCCCACCACGCGGATTTTCAGGCCGTTGAGATCGGCGGGCGTGGTGATCGGCCCCTTGCTGGTGGTCAGCTCGCGGAAGCCGTTTTCGGCCCAGCCGATGATCTTGACGCCCTTCTTTTCCACGGCGTCGATCATCATCTGGCCGGACTTGCCCGCGAGGATGGCGTCCATCGCCTTGTAGCGGTCGGGCTGCGCGGCGATGAAGAAGGGCAGGGCCGGAAGGTTCAGTTCCTTGACCTGCGGCGACCAGTTGATGGTGGAAGCCAGCGCGAAATCGATGGAACCGTTGCGCAGCATCAGGAATTCGGAGGTCTGCTTGCCCGCGAGGAGCTGGCTGGAGGCGTAGACCTTGATGTTGATGCGGCCCTGCGAGCGTTCGCGCACGAGGTCCGCGAAATAGGTGGCGGTCAGGCCCCAGCCCGAGGTCGCCCCGGGCACGACGCTCAGTTTGTACTCCTGTTTGTACGGCGCGGCCACGGCGGGCAGGGCCAGCAGACAGGCGCACAGCGCGATGCAGGCCGAACGGAAACAATTTTTCATAACTCCTCCCAACAATGATGTTTTTCGGTGCGGCACGAGGCGCGCACCCTCTGATCCACGCGGGCCGGCGAGCGGCGCGCGTTTCCGAGCGGTGCCCTATAGGAGCGGCAGGATAATGAGAAGCGCGGGCAGGACGACGATGAGCCCCGCCGTGGAGAAAACCCAGCAGGCGTTGGCGAGATCGAGGTCCAGATTGAACAGGGACGGCGGCACGAGCGCCGTCATGGCCACGGGCATGGCCGACAGGATGGCGACCACACGCAGCGGAAGCCCGCCGTCGATGTCACCGTAGCCGATGGCCGCGGCCAGCCCCGTGATCAGCAGGGGCACGCCCACGAACTTGATCGCGGACACGGCAAGGCACTGCCGCGCGTAGCAGGCCATGCGCGAAGGGCGCAGGCTCATGCCGATGGCGAAGAGAAAGAGCACCGTCGCCACGATCATGAGCCCGGCGGCGAGGTGCCCGAAGGCTTCGGGCCGCGGCACCCCGAGCAGGTTCAGCCCGATCCCCAGCAGCAGGGCGCAGACGACCACGCGCAGGATGGGATCGAAACGGAGATTGCGGAAAGAAAGGGGACCATCCTCCATCCCATACCAGCGCGAAATGGGAAAGGAGACGCTGAAGTAGAAAAGCTCCTCGCAAAGCCGATACAGGGCCACCAGCGCAATGGCGCTTTCGCCGTAGAAAATCACGGCCACCAGCGACCCCACCGCGCCGATGTTGGTAAAAGTGCCGCAGCAGTAGAGCGAACCCGTTTGGGCGCGGTCGAGCCGCAGCCATTTGGCCAAGAGGATGGACAGCAAGCCGCCCCAAATCCAGGCGCAAAGCCCCAGAACGGGCAAGGCGAGCAGGCGGGTGTCCGGCGAGGGCAGCCCCCACAGCGAAAGCATGGCGGACAGGGGGATGAGGACGAAGAGGGCCACACGCTGCATCCGCTGCCGCAGGGAAACCATCCGCTCCTCGGAAAGCCGCCATTGCCCGGCGTTCACACCCCGCTGGAACAGATAGCCCGCCACAAGGCTGACAAAGATGATTCCAAGGGTGAGCAGCAACCTGTCCATGCGGAGTCCCGATGTTCCTCAAAAATACGCCAGCCGGCTTCCCGTGAAGGACGAAAAACGCGCAGGCCTTGCGCGCACGCGGTTTGTCCACGTTATAGCGTTCACCACATCTTGTCAAAGCCGCACGGCGGAAAGGGAAGGGAAGCGGCAGGGATGCGGCGAGTCGGCGTCCCCTTCCTCCCTATGGTGCGGAAAGGCGATTCCGGCTGGCCTCATTTCCGGCAAGGCCCCCGTCCGGGGCGAGGAGAAAGAACGGAGCGCTTCGGCTCCATACCCGGCACTTATCCCTTTGAAAGGGAGTTAACTATTTAGACATACTGGTAATAATTAAATTTTTATCTTTTAATAAATCCAATAATTACAAGACAATATATATTTCCCCTCTATTGTTCCATAAAGCGTCTTGACATACATCTATTTATGCTGCAAAAATATTTTTGTTGTCTCTCAATAATATTTTAATACATCTGAGAAAAGACATGTTTATACATTCTGACATTTCTTCTTCTTCTTCTTCTTCTTCTTCGAGAGAGAGAGAGAGAGAGAGAGAGAGAGAGAGAGAGAGAGAGAGTAAATTCTCGTGGTTATATGTGATAAAAGAGCAGCGCCCTAATGTTTTGGACATAGGTGCGTTGCTTTTATGTTTATTACCTTTCCGTATGTCCTCTTTTTCATTTTTTTGTCCGCGTCCTTCTTCTCCTTCGGTAATGGAACTCTCCCATGTTATCCTGTGCCGCAAGAAGGTTGGTATCTCTTCCCCGTCAATCTCCTCCAAAGAAATGTGGTCCAAAGCAGGCCGCCATGCAGCGCCGCCTTTAGATTCACATTATTTTTTTCGCAGCTTTTTAGCCGTATTGTTGTCATAAGCCATAAAGTGGGCTATATAAATCCATTATTATATCGTTGATAAAGGCATCACGAGCAAATGAAGAGGCCATCAATGGCTTCTTTTTACTATAAAAAGGCTATCTTTCCCTCGAGTATGAATCCAGTACAAATATAATATGAATAATCATATCTTCTTTTCTTTCTTCTGTTGTAAGGAATAATCAATCACAGGATGATACATCACGAGTATCGCTCCCGATGAAATGAGAGAAAGAGAGAAAAGGTTCAGTCCTGCCCGGGAAAGGGCAAGGCAAAATAAGGTCGATCCCCTTGGAGGAACCGTAATATCCAATGGCATTTCTTGAGACGTTCCGCCGTTTTTTACGGTCCGACAATCTGGCTCTGGTCGAGCGCGCCGCTTTGGACGGCCTGCATCAGGAACTGGAACGCCTCCGCCACGAGGTGGGAAGCGCGGAGGCGCTGGGTGAGATACAGCGGCAGTTGAGCGGGCTTTCGGACCGCACGGACACGCTGCTTTCCCGGGTAGCCGCGCTGGAGAGCGCCGACGAAAACACGCTTCGTGCGTTCCTTGAGGGCCAGAAAAGAGGCGAGGAGGACCAGCTTGCCTTTCGCGGGCTGGAAAAGGGCCTCTCCGGTCTCCAGTCGTCGCTCGAAGGGCTCGCCGCCGCGTCCGAGGCGCGAAAAAACGACTTCGAGGCCAAGGCGGGAGAGCGGCATCGCGCCACGCTCGAATACCTGATGTTCCTGCGCTGGCAGCTTATGGACAGGCTGGAGGAGATAAGCCCCTTTCCTCTTCCCGACCGCTGTCCCCTCTGCGGAGGGGCGCTGTCCGGCCAGCTGCGGCGCTACGAAACCGAGTGCATCTTCCACGGAGGCCGTCTGCTGCGTCACCAGTGCCCGCATTGCGACGTCATTTTCGGGCCTCAAAAGATGCTGCGGCTTTCCGAAGCCGATCTCGCGGAAGAATACCGCTGGCATTACACGTTTTCCAACGAAAGCAATACGCTGGAAAAAGAACTGCGGGCCTTTGAGCAGCTTCGGCCGCGCAAGGACGGCGTTTATCTCAACTACGGCGCGGGCCGCTGGTCGCATACCGGCGAGCACCTGCGCGCGCAGGGCTGGAACGTCTACGACTACGAGCCCTACTCGCAGCCGGAGGGCGAATTCGTCATCACGGATCGGCATCGGCTGTCCGGCATGGCCTTTGACGGCCTTTTCTCTCAGGACGTGGTGGAACATCTGCGCCACCCCGCCGAGGAGATGCGCTTCATGAGCTCCCTCGTCAAAGAGGGCGGCAGGATGGTCCACGTTACGGGCTGCTGGGAATACATGTACGAATACACCCGTTTCCACCTTTTCTTTTTCCTTGGCCGCTCCAAAGAGGTGCTCGCCCGGGAATCCGGCCTGCGGCTGATGGAATACGTCCGCGACGACGCCAATCCCGCGCTCCCCTATTACTCGTGCACCTTTCAAAAACTCGAAGGAAAGTGAGCTGATCATGCTGTATCCCGTCATTCTCTGCGGCGGCAGCGGCACCCGCCTCTGGCCCCTCTCGCGCGACATGTACCCCAAGCAGTTTGTCGACCTCGGCGGGGGCCGCACCCTGTTCAAGGATACGGTGCAAAGGCTGACCGCCCTGAAGGGAGCCGAAGAGCCGCTCGTCGTGTGCAACCGGGAACACCGCTTTTACGTGGGAGCGAGCCTCCTTGAGTGCGGAGCAAGGGGCCGGGCCGTGCTTGAGCCCGCCCCGCGCAACACGGCCCCCGCCGTGGCCCTTGCCGCCTTCGCCGTCCGCGAGGCGGCCAAGGGAGAAGACGACGATCCCCTCATGCTGGTCCTCCCCGCCGATCATCGCCTGCAAAGCCCGGAAGCCTTCGCCGAGGGCGTGGAGGCCGCCTCCCGGCTCGCCGAGGCAGGGCACATCGTCACCTTCGGCATCGCGCCGAGCGGCCCGGAAACGGGCTTCGGCTACATCCGTCAGGGCGAGGCGCTGGGCGAGGGGGGCTACCGGGTGGAGCGCTTCGTGGAAAAGCCGAGCGAGGAAAAGGCCCGGGCCATGCTCGAAGCGGGCGGCCACTCGTGGAACAGCGGCATGTTCCTCTTCCGCGCCTCGGCCTATCTCGACGAGCTGCGGGCCTTCGCGCCCGACATCTACGCCTGCTGCGAACGCGCCTGGCAGGGCCGACGCGAAGAGGACCTCTTCGTCTACCCCGACCCCAAGGCCTTCCTTGCCTCTCCCTCCGACTCCATCGACTACGCGGTGATGGAGCGCACCCGCCGGGCCGCCGTCCGCCCCCTTGAGGCCGAATGGAACGATCTCGGCTCGTGGGAAGCCTTCTATCAGGTGGGGGAAAAGGACGAATCCGGCAACGTCTGCCAGGGGGACGTCGTGCAGGAAAACGCGCACGGCTGCTACCTGCACGGCACGCACCGCCTTGTGGCTGCCCTCAACGTCTCCGATCTGGCCATCGTCGAAACGCAGGATTCGGTGCTCGTGGCCCCGCGCTCCTCCATTCAGGACGTCAAGCGCATCGTCGGCACGCTCAAAGCGTCCCACCGCCCGGAATGCAAGCTCCATCCCCTCGTCTACCGCCCGTGGGGAAGCTACGAGTGCCTCGTGCGGGGCGCGCGCTTTCAGGTCAAACGCATCACGGTCAATCCCGGCGCGCAGCTTTCGCTGCAAATGCACTACCACCGCGCCGAACACTGGGTCGTCGTCAGCGGCACCGCGGAAATCACCAATGGGGACAGCGTCCGGCTCTACACGGAAAACCAGTCCACCTACATCCCTCTGGGCACGGTGCACCGCCTGAAGAACCCCGGCAACATCCCTCTGGTCATCATCGAAATCCAGTCCGGCTCCTATCTGGGGGAAGACGACATCCTCCGGCTGGAAGACGTCTACGGACGCGACGGCAACAAACAAACGGCATAAAGGAGAGGTTATGAAGCGGGCCTTGATTACGGGCATTACGGGACAGGACGGGGCATACCTCGCAGAGCTGCTGCTGGAAAAGGGCTACGACGTCTACGGGGCCTACAGACGGACGAGCGCGCTCAACCTGTGGCGCATCGAAGAACTCGGCCTTTCCGGGCATCCCCGCCTGCATCTGGTGGAATACGATCTGACCGATCTGGGCAGCAGCATCCGTATTCTTGAAACGACCAAACCCGACGAGGTGTATAACCTCGCCGCCCAGAGTTTCGTGGGCGTCTCCTTCGACCAGCCCGAAACGACGGCCCAGATCACGGGACTCGGGGCCCTGCGGCTCCTTGAAGCCATCCGCATGGTCAATCCGGGCATTCGCTACTATCAGGCCAGCACCTCGGAAATGTTCGGCAAGGTGCAGGAAATCCCCCAACGGGAAAGCACGCCCTTCTATCCCCGCAGTCCCTACGGCGTCGCCAAGCTCTACGCCCACTGGCTCACGCTGAATTACCGGGAAAGCTACGGCATCTACGGGTGCAGCGGCATCCTCTTCAACCACGAATCCCCCCTGCGCGGGATCGAATTCGTCACCCGCAAGATCACCGACGCCTTCGCCAAGATGCGCCTCGGCAAACAGGACCATGTGGAGCTCGGGAACCTCGACGCCAAGCGCGACTGGGGCTATGCCAAGGATTACGTGGAAGGCATGTGGCGCATGTTGCAGCAGGACGAGCCCGACACCTACATCCTCGCCACGGGCAGGACGACCAGCATCCGCGATTTCGTTGACATGACGGCGCGCCATGCCGGAATGGAACTCGAATGGAACGGGAGCGGCAAGGACGAGGTGGGCGTGGAACGCGGCACGGGCACGGTCCGCGTCCGGGTGAATCCCGCCTTCTACCGCCCCGCTGAAGTGGACCTGCTCATCGGCAACCCTGAAAAGGCCGAAAAGAAGCTGGGCTGGAAGGCGCAGACCTCGCTTGAAGAGCTCTGCGGCATGATGTTTGAGGCCGACATGCGGCGCAACGGCTGAACCGGCGCATTCCGTCCTCGGACGCCTTGCGAAAAACACCTATCGAAAGCGGGAAGCTATGGCTACGGCATTGATCACCGGCGCGGGCGGCTTTACGGGATACCATCTGATCCGGGAACTGGCCGATCACGGCTATGAACCTGTGGGTATGGGCAGGGGCCCGTGCCCTTCCGCCCTGTCCGGCATCCGCTATGAGCAAATCGATCTGCTGGACGCGGACAGGCTCGGCGGCGTGATCCGGACCATCAGGCCCTCCGCGGTCTTTCACCTTGCGGGCATGAGCCACGTGACGCAGGGCACGCCCGAGGCCGTCTACACGGCCAACATCGTAGCCAGCCGCAACCTCCTCGCCGCGCTCGCGGACGGGGACGCCGCGCCGGACTTCGTGCTCCTCGCGAGTAAGGCCAACCTACACGGCAACAAGGGGGGCACGCTCGACGAGTCCACGCCCCCCGAACCGCTCAACGATTACGCGGTCAGCAAGCTGGCCATGGAATACATGGCCGCGATCTGGAAGGGCCGCCTGCCGCTTACCGTGGTCAGGCCCTTCAATTACACGGGGGCCGGACAAAGCGAAGCCTTCCTCATCCCCAAGCTGGTGCGCCATTTCAAGGAGCGCCTGCCGGTCATCGAGCTCGGGAATACGCATGTAGTGCGGGACTTTTCGGATGTGCGCGACGTGGTTTCGCTCTACGTCCGCCTTGCGGAGGTCCGCGCTCCGTGGGGGCCCTACAACGTCTGTTCCGGGACGGGCCATGCCCTGAGCGGCATCCTGCACATGCTCACGGAACTCACGGGCCATGAGCTGGAGGTCCGCGTCAATCCCGCCTTCGTGCGGCGCAACGAGGTGCACACGCTGATCGGTTCGCGCGCCCGGTTGGAAAGCCGGACCGGGCCTTTCGAGCCCATCCCTCTCAGGGAGACGCTGCGCTGGATGCTGGAGGCGTAAACCCTCCGCCGCAAAGACACAACGCTTTCCCCGGCGCGACCGCGCCGATCCGCAGGCACGGTGCCCGTCGCGCGGGCCCCGTGCCTGGGAGTTGGATGCTATGAAAAAAGTGAAGAACAGCCTCAAGGCCGTGGTGCGGATGCCTTCCGTCTTCCTCCACCGTACGGCGGGCCGCCTCTGCCCGGCCCTGAAATGCTATTTCGTGCGCAGCGTGCACCGCCACGTGGGTCTCAGCAACCTCCTGCACAAGCTCGTGGGAAAGCCGCCCCTCGACGCCCCACGCTACGAGGAGTGCAGCCCCCTTTTCGCCTGCCTCGCCGCGGATTGCCGCCTGAACGCGAAGCGCGCGATCAAATTCGCCATCAACACGGCGAAAAGGCATCCCGCCCTCTATGGCCGGGTGAAGGGCTTTTTGCAGCGTTTTCCGGGCCTTTCCAACAGGATACGTCGGACCTACCATCAGGTCCCGCAGGCCCCCCAATACGCGCCCCAGCCCGAAGCCTCTGCGGGCGAAGGGCCGGCCCTCCCGAAACACCTCGACACGTCCTATGAGGAAACCCTGTTTTTGCAGCTCAAGGCACTCATGCAGGATCGGAGAAAATAGATGCGCATCGTCATAGACCTCCAGGGATGCCAGGCTGCGGGCCGCTTGCGCGGCGTGGGCCGCTATACCGTGGCTCTCGCCAAACATATCATCAACAACCGGGGCGACCATGAGGTGCTGCTCGCGGCCAACGGCCATTTCCGCGACACGCTCGACGACATCCGCGACTGCTTTTACGGCTGCATCGACGGTTCGGCTCTCAAGATATGGGACTGCTGCCGCGCCAACGGAGAAAACGAGGCGCTGGACGGGCTGCTCTACGAATACTTCATACGGTCCCTGGAACCGGACATCCTGCTCATCACCGGGCTTTTCGAGCGCGACGCCGTCCTCTCCGTGCGCGCCTACGCCAATACGCCGGTAGCCGCCATCTTCTACGACGCCATCCCCTGTCTCTACAAGGACTATTACCTCGCTGACGATGAGGACTACGTCCGCTACGCCCGGCGGCTGCACATGCTCAAAAAGGCCGACGTCGTCTTCGCCCCATCCCGCTGCGCCGCGGAAGATTACCGCCGTTGCGTGGACGCCCGCCCCGACCGCGTCGTCACCCTCCCCCCCGCCGCTGATCCCGACTTCACCGCTTCGGCGGCCTCGCTCGACGAAGGTACCATCCGGGGGATATGCCGCCGCAACGCCATCACCAAGCCCTTTGTCCTCGGCATCGGAGGCGACCGGCGCAAGAACGCCGAAGGGCTCCTCACCGCCTTTTCCCTCCTGCCTCCGGCCCTGCGCGAACGCTATCAGCTGGTCATCGCGGGAGTGTCCGATCCCCGGGAAAAAGCCTCCCTGCGCCGCCATGCCGAAAACTGGGGCCTGAAGGAACATGAGACGCGCCTGCTCGGGCCTATGCCGGATACCGATCTTCAGGCGCTGTACCGGGCCTGCCATCTTTTCGTTTTCCCCTCCCTCTACGAGGGCTTCGGCCTGCCCCTGCTGGAGGCGATGGCCTGCGGCGCTCCGGCCATTTCCTCGTCCTCGTCTTCCCTGCCCGAAATCATGGATTGCGACGAGGCGCTCTTTGAAGCGGAGAATCCGCGCTCGCTGGTGGACAAGCTGCTGCGCGCGCTGACCGACGAGGCGTTCCGCGCTCGCCTCATCCGCCACGGCACGCGGCGGATGAAGACCTTCTCGTGGGACAAGACGGCACAAAAGGCTCTCCGGGCACTGGAGGAAACCGTGGCCGGACGGCCCCAAAAACGCCTGAAGCTGGCCTACGTTTCCCCCTTTCTGCCGGAGAAGTCCGGCATCTCCTTCTACAGTGCCGAACTTGTGCCGGAACTGGAAAAGCACTACGACGTGACCTGCGTGGTCCTTGACGACAAGGCGGCCCTGCGGGAAAACATCCGCCTTTCCTTCCGTCCGGTGAGCTGGTTTGAGGAACATTTCCGCGATTTCGACCGCGTCCTCTACCATTTCGGCAATTCCGAGTTCCACATCCACATGTTCGACCTCCTCCGCCGTTTTCCGGGCGTGGTCGTCCTCCATGACTTTTTCCTTTCCGGCGCCCATCTGGCCCGGGAAGCCTTCGCAGGCATTCCCGCCGCCTTCTCGCGCGAACTGTTCCACGCGCACGGGTATGACGCCATCCGCACCCAGTACGATCACGGCACCCACGAGGCCATGATGCGCTATCCCGTCAGCGCCTCGGTCATGGAGCAGTCCCTCGGCGTCATTTCGCACTCGCGCTATTCCAGGCAGCTCGCCGAAACATGGTACGGGGAAGCGTATACGCGGCAATGGCGGGTCATCCCGCTCCTTCAGCGCGAAAACGCCCGGTCCGCAAACGACCGCGCCCTGCGGGAAAGCCTCGGCATCGGGAAGGACACCTTCGTCATCTGCAGTTTCGGTTTTCTTACTTCCACAAAGAAGAATTGCGACCTCATCGAAGGCTGGCTGGCTTCGGAACTGGCGGGCCATAAGGATATGCTCCTCGTCTTCGTGGGCGAGCACGGTGATCCGAACAACAAGAAACGGATGGAGAAGCTGCTTTCAAACCGCAGGGACAAGGAACGCGTCCGCGTGACGGGATGGGCTTCAGAGGAAGATTTTGAAACCTACATGAAGGTATGCGACGTGGCCGTCCAACTGCGGACGTCCTCCCGGGGCGAGACGTCCGCCGCCATCCTCACCGCCCTGTCCTATGGTATCCCGACCATCACCAACAAGAACGGCTCGTTTGCCGAACTGCCCGAAGGCACGGTGGTCATGCTGGAGGACGATTTCCAGACCAAAGAGCTGGCACAGGCCCTGAACGGGCTCTGGAAGGACCCCGCCAAGAGGAAAAACCTCGGCGAACGGGGCCTCAGCTACATCCGCGAAAGGCATTCCCCGGCCTTCTGTGCGGCGGAATACAGCAAGGCGCTGGAAGCCTTTTATGAAACCTTCCGGCCCCTGCACGAGTGCCTGCCGCGCCTGTGCGAGACCTCGTCGGACTGCTCGGAAGGGCAACTCAGGTGCCTGTCGCGCACCCTGAGCCGCCTTTTCCCACAACCCCGGCGCCAAAAACGGCTTTTTGTGGACATCAGCGCCCTCGTCGTCACCGATCTGCGTACCGGCATTCAACGAGTTACCCGCAGCATCCTTGCCGAATGGCTGAAAACGCCGCCGCCCGGCTGGATCGTCTGTCCCGTCTACGCCAACGGCGAAAGCCTCGGCTACCGCCACGCCCACGCCTGGATGCGGGACAGCTTCGGCTACTGGAACCCTTTCCCGCAGGACGACTTCATCGATTACGCCGAGGGTGACCTCTTCCTCGGCCTCGATCTGCATCAGTACGTGGTGCCTGCCCAGCTCGAGGCCCTCAAGTCTATGCACAATGCCGGAGTCAAAATCCATTTCGTGCTCTATGATCTGCTGCCCATGCTCTTCCCCCAGCATTTCCCGCAGGGAATGAACGATGTGCATGAGGAGTGGCTCAAGATTATCTGCAACTTCGACGGTGTCTTGTGTATCTCCCGGAGCGTCCTTCAGGAACTGCGCGTCTGGCACGAAAAAAGGGAACCGCGCCGCCGTCCGCTGGCGGCAGACTGGTTCCACATCGGCTGCGACATCGAGAATTCCCAACCGACCCGGGGGCTTCCGCCGGATGGGGAGGCCACGCTCAAAATCGTCGGCAAGGCGCCCACCGTCTTGATGGTCAGCACCATCGAGCCCAGAAAGGGCTACGGGCAGACACTGGACGCCTTCGAGCTGCTCTGGTCACAGGGGCAGAACGTTCATCTTGTCGTGGTGGGCAAGCGCGGCTGGAACGTCGATCCGCTCATCAAACGTCTGGCTGCCCACAAGGAACGGGGCAAGCGCCTTTTCTGGCTGGAGGGCATCAGCGACGAATACCTCGACAGGCTGTACGCCGCCGCCAACGTGGTGCTGATGGCTTCCGAGGGCGAAGGCTTCGGACTGGCCATCGTGGAAGGCGCGCGCCACGGCAAGCCGCTTATCCTGCGGGATATTCCGGTCTTTCGGGAAATAGCCGGAAAGCACGCCTTCTATTTCCGCGGCGACACCCCGGAAGAACTGGCGAAGGCCCTCCGCGAGTGGTTTTCCCTGCGCGCCGCCCGGCGGACGCCTTCCTCGCAGGGCATCAAGGCCCTGACATGGAAGGAAAGCGCGGACATGCTACGGGAACGTCTGGCCTTGTGAGCCTCCTCCGGGCGAAGGCCCCTTTGCCGCACCATCCCGGTAAAGGCATCTTCGCCCGGAAAAGAAAGCTTGAGGAAGGTCAGCAATTCAAAGTCCTGCACGAAGGCGTCTTCGCCCCGGGGGAGAAAGCCGTATCCCTGCAACGCCCGTGTCAGGATGGGGAAAGCGTCTCCTCCAAACCCGGTCAGCACCGCCGTCTCTTTCTCCGTCTTCGGATGCGTTGCCCGCCCCGTTGCGGGGGCAGGACAAAGGGATGGGAACGTGCCGGAACACAAAGCGGCCGCTGGCTAGCAGGACGTCCCTCTCGAGGAAAGACAAACGCCCGGGGCCTAGCCGCGCCTTGCGAAACTGAAATAGCGATGCCCTAAAAAATTGAAGATGAAGCCCACGACGATGCCCACCGCATGACAGGCCCCCTCCACAAGGGTGGGCAGCCACGGAGCCACCGCCAGCGGCAGGCCAACCAGCGCCAGATAGCGTTCCGGGGGAAGGGGAAAAAACGTCTTCCCGGCGAGGCGGGCGGCGTAGAGGGCAAGCAGCGCGGCGGCCCAGACGACGACCAGCCCCACATGAGCCACCGTGACGAAACGCAACACCATGCCCCCGGTGGCCTTTTCCATGCCGAAGGCTCGGCGGTATGAGAGCAGAAAGACAACGGCCATCCCCACGTAATTGGCGAGGATAAGGCTCGCGCCGAAGCCCACGAAGGGGGCAAAGGCGAAACGGGAAAAGAAATTCGCCAGCGTGCCCACAATCGATGCCTGCAGGTAGCGCCTCGCCTGCCAAGACGCCTCAGCGCGCGGCGTCGGCGCGGCCTGCGGTCTCATGAGCCTCGAATCCCACTGTATCACGGACAATGTAGAGGGGGCGTCCCTTGGTTTCCTCAAAGATGCGACCGATATATTCCCCACTCACACCGAGCGAGATGAGGATAAGGCCGCCGAGCACCAGCATGACCACCATCATGGACGCATAGCCCGGCACGTCCACGCCCCAGAAAAGCGTGCGCACGATGAGAAATGCCGCATAGAGGAAGCCCAGCACGGCGACGGCGAAGCCGAGGTAGCTCCATATACGCAGAGGCAGGGTACTGAAGCTCGTAAAGCCGTCGAGGGCAAAATTCCACAGTTTCCACGCGTTCCACTTGGTATTCCCCGCCGCCCGCGAGGGACGATCATATTCCACCGTAGCCTGATGGAACCCCGTCCACGCGTACAGCCCCTTGGTGAAACGCACACGCTCGGGCAGGCTGTTCAAGGCATCGAGCGCGGCCCGGTTCATGAGGCGGTAGTCCCCGGCGTTTGGTACCAGCCGCTTCCCGCACAAGTGATTAAAAAAGCGATAGAAAAGTCCAGCGGACAGGCGCTTGAAGCACGTATCCGCCGTTCTCTTCCGGCGTACTCCGATGACCACGTCATAGCCCTCCTCCCAACGCCTCAGAAAGGAGGAAATGAGCTCGGGCGGGTCCTGCAGGTCTACGTCCATAGGGATGACGGCATCGCCGGAAGCCGCGTGAAAGCCTGCGGCCATAGCGTGTTCTTTTCCGAAGTTACGGGAAAGATTGATGATTTTTACACGGCGATCCTTGGCGTGTTCGGCCCGGAGGACCTCGGGTGTAGCATCCGAGCTGCCGTCGTTGATGAAAATGAACTCGAAACGGTAAGGCTCCCGATCCGCGATGGGGCGTATGGTTTCAAGAAAGAGGGGGATGGATTCCTCCTCATTATAGCAGGGAATGATGAGCGAAACGCTTTGAACGAACATGGTTCAGCTCTCTTTTTTGATCGTAAGGCCATGCACGGCGAGCGAGCCTTTCCCATTGATGAACGTCCGGATTTCCAGATCAGGAACGGGCTGCTCCAGTTCCACACGGCAGTAAAAAACGGTCTCGGAGGGAGAGGGGGTGTATTGTGTATAAAGGGAGGGATGACGATTGGAAAACACGTCGAAGAAGACTTCGCTTCCTTCCGTTGCCGAATAGCTCACCTTGATGAGATACATCCCCGGCGGGACGTTTAGATAGGGGCCGAAGGTAACGATGCCGCCCTGTTCGCCTGACACGACGGAATTTCCCTGACGCCGCACGTTCTCGGGGGAAAAGGCCAGTTCTGCTCCGGTGAAGCTTATGGCAGGCTCGATCTCCGCGGCGCGCCTGGCACCTTCAAGAGGGGAGGACGAAGCCACTAAATAGCCGGGGATTTCAACCACAAACGCCTCGCCGGGAAGGGCGAAAAGGTTCCGGCGGGGCACTAGGCACATGCCGCCCGCCACCAACGAATCCTTGCACGACAATCTGAGAGCGTCCTTTTTCTCCCGAGCCGCGTACAGGCCCGTGACAGGAATTTTCCGGTCCGCAAGATAGAGCAAATCCACGTAAAAAGGAGTGGAAATGTATTCGGAGTACAACAATAGGGACGTATTGACATGCGTAGGCCTGCCGCTCTGCCGTTCCATAACGGCTGCTAGACGAGATGCAGGAAAAGGAACGTCCTGAGGATACCGGGACAGGCGCACGTCGTAGAACTGGACGCCAAGGCACAAGGCCACGGCCACAGCCACGAGCCCTCCCTTTTGCCCTGCGAAAACCTTCTTGAAGGCAAGGAGCATCAAGCCATAGCCGACGCCCCAGAAAAAGCGCCCAGAGGCGCGCAGCGTATCCCCTACGTACTGAAGGACGCGAGGGAGAGGCACCTTGAAAAGGAGCCTGTCCCCCCAATACACGCTGTTGGACAACGAAAGCAGAGTCAAGGGAAGAAAAAAACAGAGCAGCAAGGCCCAGAACTGACGGCGCAAAAGGACATGGCGGGGCGTAAGAAGGCTCCATACGAGAAAAAGCATCCATCCCAGACCGAGATACTGGTAGCCCTCATATTGCCCGTCCGTGCCCAGAGGAAGGGTCGGCAAAAGCCGGGACAGCCCGAGTGGATTAATAAGGGCGTTAAGGTTCATGGAAAAAAGGCCGAAGCCTCCCACCTCCCCCTTATAGCCCCAGTAGCCCAGCAGCGTCATCATGACCAGGGCGCAAAAGATATTAATCCCCAACCAGAGGAAGGCGCTGCTCACGCTCCCACGATTGAAACCTCGCTCGTAAAAAAGCTTCGTAGGCGTAGTGAGTAAGGCAAAAAGCAGGAAATAGAAGTGAATGCTTACGGTCAAGGCGCAAAGGGCCGCGATAGCCGGGTAGGTATATCTCTTTTCGTCCTTGAATATGAAATAGAGCAGGAGGTTGATAAGGAAGTGCGCGGTGAGCGTATCGTGCACGTCCCGGAAAAAGAGGGGAGGGAAAATGGAGATGAGGGTTGCCCCCAAAAGGCACAGCGACCGCGAGGAGGAAAAGAGCCGCAAGGTCCTGTATAGGACAAGATAATTCAAAAAGAGCCCCAGCAGATACCATAGGCCCACAAATTGAAAATGCGGAGGAAGAAAGGAACGGAACACCTTGAAAAAAAGAGAAAACAGGGGATTTGAATCCGTGAAGACGGCTGACATGGAGGCCGGATAGCCCGCCAGCGCCTGTTCCATAAGGGGAAAGCGCCACTCGTCCATACGGAATTGGTGCCATCCCGTCAAATGCTGCCCCGGATCGCCCGTAAGAAGCCATGCGATGTTGGTGGGATCAAGGATAAAGAGGGGCTTCCAGAGGATGAAGAGGAAGAAGGGGACACCTATCAGAAATGGCCACGCAGTGTACTTCCGCCACAATTCTCGTTGTTCCATCACCGTTCCTCCCTTGTGCGCCCATAGAGTGTGCCCTCCATCGTCCCTTCCCACCCCGGAAGAAAGGGCCCAGCGGACGATTCTCATGCCTCCGTCTATGATCATCCCTTAGCAAGGTATATTATAGTAAGCCACTTATAATGTCCAGAACAAAGGGGATCGCTTGGATAGGGCAAGGCCGTCGTCACCCCGCAGCAGAGGCCATCCGGCCACAACAGGTACGGACGGAAAGGGCTCTCGGGCTATCAGACGGGCGTGCGGGACAAGGCGGTGGAGAGAGAGAGAGAGAGAGAGAGAGAGAGAGAGAGAGAGAGAGAGAGACGGATGGAGGGCCCATTCCTTCCTTGTGCGCCGTCCTCCGTCCCCAACAGGGGGAACGGAGGACGGCTCGGCAAGGCATTTCCCATCCCCGCCCCGCTGCGAGAGCAGCCACAGGAAGGGGAACACTGGAGGAAGCCCCTCACACCGGGGCGAATCTCCTAGCCGGAAGCGTAAAATCCCTCTTAGCGCCGAGGCGCAGGGGCGAATTCGCGGGCGGCCAGCAGGGCCGTGAGGGCGATGAGCTTGCAACGGGGGACGAGGGTCGAGGGGATCATGAACTCGTCCACGGAATGGATGTTATCCCCCTCCGGCCCCATGCAGCAAATGGTCGGGATGCCGAGCTCGCTGGAGCAAAAGCCCGATTCCGCCGCGCTTTCGTAATGCTGCCCGGCAATGTCCATGCCGAGCGTGCGGCCCGCCTCCTGCACGAGCTCGAAAAGCCGATCGCCCTGCGGGGTCCGTTCGAGGGGATAGAGGCGCAGGCCCCCGCTGATCGCGGCGGACGTGCCGGATACGGTCGATTGGGCCACGATGTCGCGGATGCCCTTGACCACCCGCTTGCCGTCCTCCAGCGTGCGGTAGGTCAGATGGATACGCGATTCCGCCCACGGCGCGACGGAGTTGGCCGACGTGCCGCCGGCGATAAGCCCGGTATTCACGGTCAGCCCGCGCGAGAGGTCCAGCAGGTCATTGATGGCGAGCGTCTTGTGGGCCAGTTCAAGGATGGCCGAGGCCCCGTCCGCGTAGCAGCGCCCGGCGTGCGCGGCCTTGCCCTGCACCTTCAGGTGCATGTGGCCCGAGCCCTTGCGCGAGACCGTCACTACGTTGCCGACGCCGCCCGGTTCCGAGCAGATGACCGCCCGTGCGCCGGGAAGCTGCGCGGCGAGGGCTTTCGAGGCCGTGGGCGAGCCCAACTCCTCATCCGGCGAGAACATGAGGGTCATGGGGCAGTCCAAGAGGCCGGAACGCTTGAGCGCCCGGGCCGCAAAGAGGTTGGCGACCAGCCCGGCCTTCATGTCGGCCACACCCGGCCCGGTCACGCGGTCGGCGGCGCGGTCCAGCCGGAAGGGACGGGAAGCCGCCGTACCCACGGGAAAAACCGTGTCCATATGGCCGATGAAGCCGATGCCCGGCCCGGCGGAAGGCTCATGCGTGCAGGCCATGAAGACGTCGGCGAGATCGGCCTGCCACGGCTCATCCTCGGGGATGGGCGGCTTGGGCAGACGGCTGACGGCGAAGCCCTCCCCCGCCAGCCATCCCGTGAGGGTTTCCCCCACGCGGTTGACGCCCGCCGCGTGCTGCGTGGGCGAATCAATGGCGACGAGGCGTTCCAGCAGGGCCAGCATTTCGCCTTCCTGATCGTCGAGAAGCCCGTCAAGCGCGCGTTTCCATTGCATCAGGAACATACAAAACCTCCGGGAAAAGTCGGGCTCCCCCGGCGGGCGGGCAGGAAGAACGTCTCTGGGCTCAGTGCCCGGAGAGCCCTTCCCGAAGCGACGGCTCCGCCGCGGGAGCCGGGACGGAGCCTTAGGGGTTACTTCATGCTTTTGCGGACGGCCTTGAGATAGACGTCCGTCACTTCATTGAGCCGCTCAAGGCGCTGCCGCTCGGAGGGGCGGATGGTGCCGACGCCGGTGTAGAAATCCGCGATGTTGAGCAGCCAGTTCTGGAGCTGGCTCCGTCCATTGGAGGTATCGAAGAGGGCAAGCTGCTCGTCAAGGCTGAACACGGGATGGCTCTTCAGGTCCTGCACGGCTTCTTCCGTGGTGAGCGTGCGCTTGGTCCATTCTTCATAGAAACGGACGTAATCCGGCGCCAGCTCTTCCGGCGCGGTTTCATGGATGACCTTGAGGGCGCGCAGGTACATCTTGAGGAAGGCTTCAATCTGATGGGGGTTCTTCTGGGCGAACTCGCGGTTGGCCACGAGCACGACGGGCTGGGACACGCCGCAGTCGCTCGAAAGCGCGGCGGGCTTGAAGCCCTTGTTGGCGGCCTCATAGGTCAGGGGCGCCCAGAGCGCCACCACGTCGCCAAGGCCCGAGACAAAGCCGCCGAGCGCGGGGGTGGGCTCCATGTACTTGATCTTGACGTCCTTCTCGGTGAGGCCGAGGACCTTGAGCCACGAGGCCATGAGGTAGTGCGCCGAGGTGCCCTTGGTGCAGACGATGGTCTTGCCGCGCACGCTGTCCGCGTCGCCGTAGACCTCGGGATAGCCCGGCATCGCACCCTTGACCTTGAGGATGGGGCTGTCCGGACGGACGTAAAGGGCATTGGCTGCGGACTCGTCGTTGGCCACGGCAATGATGTCGAGGCGGTCGCTCAGGGCGGCGGTCAGGGCAGGAACGGCCCCGCATCCGGCCACGGCCCACTTGTAGGCCAGCATCCCTTCGACCACGGACTTCCCGGAATCGAAATGAAGCAGGATCAGATCAAGGCCCTCCTCCTTGTCCCAGCCCTTTTGCTTCGCGTACCACACGGCGAACGTTTCATGTTCCCCGAGCCATGCCGTACGCATGGGCACGGGTTCGGCGGCCACGGCGGGCAGGCACCATGTCAGCGCGGCCAGCAGCAGCCCGGCCAACACTTGTTTGCAACGCATAGTTTCCTCCAAGGGTTGATGTGCAAAAGCCCGGAGCCGCGGGCACGGCTCCGGGTCGGCCTCTCTGCGGAAGCACGATTAGTTGAGCTTGTTTTCCTTCACGATGGTTCCCATCATCGCCCACATGTCGTTCAGCACCTTCTGGAATTCGTCGGCGGGAAGGTAGTCGGTGGTGAGCCCGGCCTTGGCGAACTTGGCCTGCACGTCAGGATCGGCGAGGGCTTCCTTGACGAGGTTCTGCATCTTTTCCACCCGGTCGTTGGGAACACGCTTGGGCGCGAGCAGGCCATGCGAGGAAGCAAAGGTATACTCGGGTCCGACCTGTTCGGCGAAGGTGGGCACGTCCGGGAACTCGGCGAGGCGCTCGGGACTGGATACCCCAATCATGGTGAAATCGCCAGACAAAACATAGGGCTTCTGGTTGGTGGTCACGCCGAAACCGCTGGTGACATGGCCGCCGAGCACGGCGGTGGAAACGTCATGGCCGCTCGTGTAGGCGATGTGCGGCAGTTCGACGCCGGGGTAGGCCTTCATGAGACGAAGCATGAACAGGCGCTGCGTGGACAGCGCGCCGTGGGTGGCGAAATTGTACTTGCCGGGGTTGGCCTTGGCCGCTTCCATAAGCTCGTTGATGGTCTTGATGCCGGAATCGGACTTGACCGCGAGGCTCAGCCACATGTTGGTGATCTGCACAACGGCGCGGAAGTCGTTGAGCGTGTAGCCGGTCTTTTTGACCTGCGGCGTGGTCGAGAAGGTCGCAAGGGCCGGGAAGCCGAAGGTGTAGCCGTCGGGCCGGGCCTTGGCCACATCGAGCATGGCGGGCGCGCCCGCGCCGCCGCCCTTGCAGATGATGTTCAGCGTGATGTTATGTTTCGTGGAAAAATATTCCGCGAGGATGCGGGCGGCGATGTCGACCGCCCCGCCGGGCCCGAAGGGAATGATGATGTTCACGGGACGGTCGGGATAGGCGGCGAACGCCGGAGCGGGCAGCCCGGACAGCAGCATGGCGCAGGCGAGAACGGCGGACAACAGAACTCTCTTCATGATTCCTTCCTCATACAGGACAAAGGTTACATCCCGATAATCGGGTTTTAGGGACAGATTTCCGCTTTTCCCCAGCCGGGAGAGCCCTCTGCGGGCTGCGCGCGAGGCCGGGAAAAGCCGTTTCCCCGCAGGGCTACAGGGCCACCTTCGGGGACGCCTTGAAGACGCGGGCGGCCTGAAGAGCGGTCAGCGCCACCATCTTGGCCCGGGGCAGGAGCGTGGACGGGACCATATACTCGTCCACAGCGTGCAACCCGCCGCCTTCCGGCCCCATGCTGCAAATGGCGGGCAATTTGAGGACGCTGCAACAGTAGCCGGATTCCGCCGCCCCGTCCGAACGCACTTCACGGATCGGGCAGCCCGCGGCCTCGCCCGCCTTGCAAGCCAGATCGAAGAGGGCCATGACCTGCGGCGTCTTGGTCAGCGGATAGAGCCGGATGCCTCCGCTCAGGCGGGAGACGGTGCGCGGAACCCACGTGCGGGCCGCGTCCGCGCGGATGGCCTCCACGAGCCTGCGCCCGGCCTCCAGCGTGCGGAAGGTCAGGTGGACGCGCGCCGTGGCGTTGGGGGCCACGGAATTGGCCGAAGCGCCGCCGCTGATGAGCCCGGTGTTGACGGTCGTGCCGTTGGCGAGGTCCAGATGCTCGTTGAAGGCCAAAACCTTATGGGCCAGCTCAAGGATGGCCGAGGCACCGTCCGCGTAACAGCGGCCCGCGTGGGCGGACACGCCTTCGATTTCCAGCAGCAGGTGGCCGGAGCCCTTGCGCTCCACGGAAACCCCGCCCCCGGCGTAGCCCGGCTCGGTGCAGATGACGGCGTGCGCGCCGTTGAGCTGTTCCCCAAGGAGCGGCGTGGTGGAGGGCGAGCCGAGCTCCTCGTCCGGGGAGAAGGTCAGCGTCATGGGCACGTCCATCAAACCCAGTTCCTTGAGGGCGCGGGCCACGAACATGTTGACCACAAGGCCGGACTTCATGTCCACGATGCCCGGCCCGGTGGCACGGTCGGCGGCGCGGTCCAGCCGGAAGGGACGGGAAGCCGCTGTCCCGGCGGGGAAAACCGTGTCCATGTGCCCGATGAGGGCCACGCCCGGCCCGGCCTCCACGGGATGGGTACGCGCGGTGAAGACGTTGCCGAGCGACGCCATCCACGGCTCGTCGGCGGGAGCGGGGCGCTTCGGGAGCATCTCGGTGCGGAATCCCGCTTCGGCCATCCAGCCGGTAATGACCTCACCGAGCCGGTTCACGTCCGCCGCGTCGTGGGAAAAGGAATCCATATTCACCACGCGCTCCACCATCGTGAGCATGTCCTGCTTGTGCGCGTCGAACCATACGTCAAGCGACTGTTTCCAGACGGAAAGTTCCATGATGCGCTTCTCCTCGGAAGGCTAAACGTTACGCCGCCTTGCGGTGGGCGCGGAAATCGTCGTAGAAGGGCTTGAGCAGCACGAGGAGGCTCACGCCAAAAATGATGCAGGCCACGGGGCTCGTGTAGAAGACGCTGTAGTCGTTCTGGGAAATGCTGAGCGCACGGCGGAAATTCGCTTCCGCGATGGGTTCGAGGATCATGGCGAGCAGAAGCGGAGGCTGCGGGAAGTCGCACTTGATCATGAGGTAGCCCACGGTCCCGAAGACGGCCACGATGAGCAGGTCAAACGTGGAGTTGTTGACCGCGTAGCCGCCCACCACGCAGAGGGTGATCACGATGGGCATGAGCACGCCGCCGGGAATGGCGATGATCTTGCCCGCGCCGCGCACGGCTATGAGCCCGCAGACCAGCATCAGCACGTTGGCGATGATGAAGGCGGCGAAAATGCCGTAGACCGTCACGGGATGCTCGACAAAGAGCAGGGGGCCGGGGGTGAGGCCCTGAATCATGAGCGCGCCGAGCATGATGGCAGTGATGATGTCCCCGGGCACGCCGAGGGTCAGCAGGGGGATGAGCGCGCCGCCGCAGACGGCGTTGTTGGAGGATTCCGTCGCCGCGATGCCTTCCAGACAGCCCTTGCCGTACTGCTCGGGCGTCTTCGAGGCGCGCTTGGCTTCCGAGTAGGCGAAGAAGGAGGCCGCGCTCACGCCCGTGGCCGGGATGATGCCCACCAGCGTGCCGATGACCGACGAGCGGATGAAGTTGACCGTATTGTCCTTCAAATCCTTCCACGAGAGGCCGCGCTTCGACACCGTGCCCTCCTTGAGGGAGACGCCGCGCACCACGTCCTCCACGGTCACGAGCACCTGCGACACGGCGAAAAGCCCGACCAGCACCGGCACCAGCGCCAGCCCGCTGAAGAGGTTGGGGTTATCGAAGGTGTTGCGCATGTCGCCGGTCACGGGGTCGATGCCGATGGTGGCGAGGAAGAGGCCGAGCATGGCGGAAATGAGCCCCTTGACGACGTTGCCCGAGGCGAGGGAGGCCACCACGGTCAGGCCGAAGACGGCCACGGCGAAGTATTCCACCGCGCCGAAAGACATGGCCGCCCGCGCCAGCAGCGGGGCGACGGAGATGAGCGCCAGCGCGCTCAGCGTCCCCCCGACGAAGGACGCCACCGTCGCCATGTCGAGCGCCCGGCGCGACTCGCCCCGCGCGGTCAGGGCCGGACCTTCGAGCATGGTGGCCGCCGCGGACACCGTGCCGGGCGTACCCACGAGGATGGCCGTGATGCAGCCGCCGTAGATCGCGCCCACGTACATGCCGAGCAGGGCGGAAAAGGCTTCCACCGGGGCCATGCCGAAGGTCAGGGGGATGAGCAGGGCCACGCCCATGGCCGCCGTCAGGCCGGGAAGCGCGCCGAAGATGATCCCGAGCACCACGCCCATCAGGTTGGCGAGCAGGGAGCTCATCGAAAGGGCGTTCATCACGCCGTCAAGGATGTTCGCAAGCATGTCTTCCTCCAAAAATCATGATGATGAAGGCTTCCGGCGGGCGCAAGCCGCCGCTACCGCATCCGTGCCGCAAGGCAGCCCCTCGGATACGCAAAGCCGCCCTCCGGCCTTTTTGCGGCACTGGAGCGTCAGGGAAGCAGCACCTGAAAGAACCAGCTGAAAACGAAAACCAGTATGGCCGTGGTCAAAACGGCTACGGAAAGTATCTCGACGGGCCGACGCCTGCCGAGCAGCGGGAGCGCGATGAGGAGGAAGAGGAAGGTACTGACGGAGAAGCCGCCGTTCGCTTCAAAGGGCGGGTTGTCCATGCCGGCGAAGAAATCGCCGAGTTCGACAAGGGTGAGGAGGTAAAGATAGAAGAGGCCGATGAAAAGGAGTATCTTGCGGAAGGTCTTCGCTTCCGGCCAGTAGCGCTTCAGGGGAGCGCGCAAAAAGCCCTGCACGAGCAGCACGCAGCTCAACACGGCAAGACAGATCAGGATCATGCGGGGAAACGCGCCGGGGCCGATCTGGTCGAGCCCCCCTTCCTCGGGGAGCATCCCCACGCTGTACGCGCCGAGCGCGCACAGGCCGAGCAGGACAACGCCGCTGGCGACATCGGTAACACTCTTCATTCTCCTCCCTCCTTTGGGTTGAAAAACGGGGTTCCTGTCCGTGACGGGCGTCCGGCATCCTCTCGGAAAGGGAGGAGACGCGCGACGCCCTCACGCCGCCGCGCCTCCCCCACACCGTCAGAACAAGGCTTTATAGAGCATCCGCACACCCACCACGATGAGCAGGACGGCGAAGCATTTCTTGAGCTGGGGCACCGGCAGGGTCTGGGCGATGCGCGCGCCGATGGGCGCGGTGAACATGCTCACGGCCACAAGGCCGAACAGCGCCGGAAGGTAAACGTAGCCGAAGGAATAGTCGGGCCGATGGGCCGCGCCGATGCCGTTGACAATGTAGCCGAGGGACCCGGCCAGCGCGATGGGAAAGCCGATGGCCGCCGAGGTGCCGATGGCCTTGCGCATCTCCACGTTATGCCAGAGCAGGAACGGCACCGAGAGCGTGCCCCCGCCGATCCCCACGAGGCTCGATACGACGCCGATGATCCCGCCCGCCGCGCTCAGGCCCGCAAAACCGGGAATCTGGCGGGACGGCTTGGGCTTCTTGCCGGAAAGCATCTGCGACACCACGAAAAAGAGGAAGCACACGAAGAAAATCTGGAGGTAGCGGGCCGGAATCTGCGCGGCCACGAAGGAACCGCAGAAGGTCCCCACGAGGATGCCGGGGGTGATGCCCTTCGCCACCCCCCACGCGACGTTGCCGTTGCGCCCGTGGGCCAGCGAGCTGGAAACGGAGGTGAACATGATGCTGCTCATGGACGTGCCGAGTGCGAGGAGCATGATGGTCTCGGGAGGGAACCCCTGCCAGCCGAAGGCGAAAACCAGCATGGGCACGATGACGATGCCCCCGCCGACGCCGAGCAGCCCGGCGAGAATGCCGGCAAAGGCCCCCAATGCACAGTAAACTGCTATGGAAAGAAGCATATCAATCCCTCGTCGTCGAAAAAATATGTTTATGGATGATGGTATCAAGATGCCCGTCAAGCTCCTTGCGGGCATCCTCGGGGGACTGCCGCTCCAGAGCGTCGATGATGCGCAGATGGGAGGAAAGCGAGAATTCGCGCCACTGGGCGTCGCGCAGATCGGGGGTGCGGCCCCCGGCATACAGATCGTTCAAACGCGAGATGGCGTCGATGAACATGCGGTTGCCCGTGCATTCGGCCAGCGCCAGATGAAATTGGGCGTCGAGATCGCCGTCGCTTTCTCCGACCATGAGGCGGCGCTGCTGATCACAGGCGATGATTTTCAGCTTTCCAAGCTGCTCGGGCGTGCGGCGCAAGGCCGCCAGTTCCGCGATGGAGGGTTCCACGAGCTTGCGGTATTCCATCACCTCGTCAAAAAGCAGCCCCTCGGAGTCCACGGCCTCAAGGATGGCCGTCTTCAGCGGTTCCATGTCCGGTACCCGGACATAGGTCCCGTCCCCGTGGCGGCTTTCCAAAAGCCCCTTCTCCGCCAGCGCGCGGATGGCCTCGCGCACGCTGCTGCGCGATACGCCGAACGATTCGGCCAGCGCGCGTTCCGGGGGGAGCTTGTCCCCGTCGCGGAAATTCCCGTCCTCCATAAACTGCCGGAGGCGTTCCGAAAGCTTGCTGTAGCTTCGGCGCGGGCGACCGATGGGGAGGGAATCGACTGTCTTGGTCATGAGGAAATCCTTGGAGGCGAATTGGTAGGACCATTTATGCCTGATTGTTCTTTTTGTGTCAACCAATATCATACCATTTTCACCCATTTCTTAGGGCACCTCAAAGCGCCCAGCATACCATCGTATATGATCAAAGTAGTTTATATCTCCACATATCCGCGAAGATACGCAGCCCGAAAAAAGCCTTCCCACGTTCGGGAAGGCTCTTGCAAAGACAATGCCCCATTGGGCCATGCGACCGCCCACTAAAGAAAACAAGAGGCTATCCATACTAAAAAATCCTTTTATAAAAACGAGATAAACAAAAAACCTTTTCAAGAAGTGGGCCATATTGGTATGATTTTTCTCACAAGCATTTTCTTTTACTCTGAATAAAGCCCCACAACGGTTCGCCGCAACCCCGTAAAATCCCTTTTCGTACCACAGAGGATGAAGGTTTACATAGAGGTTTGGCAAAGGTCTGTAAAGGTCAACCACTACCTGCCGCGTCAGGCCCTTTTCCGCCCACCGCAGCCCGGTAGAACAGGGCAGGGAGCTATCCCTTTGGAAAAAGGCTCTCTCCTGCGTCACCTCTGGGGACGACGGGGCTGAGGCCGTAAAAAAAGCCCCCTCCGAGCGAGGCCGGAGAGGGCGAAAGGGCGTCTGCCGCCCCTACCAAGGGAGAAGGGCTCTCCCCGTCAACTGAATTTCAGGACGGTCATGCCGCCGATCAAGAGGGCCATGCCGAGCCATGCGCAGGGCTTGAGGCGCTGCCCAAGGAAAAGCGAGCCGCCAAGAGAGGTTCCGAGGATGCCGAAGCCCCCCCACAGAGCGTAGGCCACGGCAAGGTCCATATCCCGCACGGCGAGGGACAGGGCATAGAAGGCCAGCCCGACCATGACCAGCGAGGCCACGCCGAGTACGCGGCGGCGGAAGCCCTCGGATTTGGCCAAAAGGATATTGGCGGCGATGTCCAGCAGCGCGGCCACGATGACAGCAAGAAGGGAAAGCGAAAAAAAGGAGGTCATGACGCCGCCCCTTTACGCTCGGGCGCGGCGGGCGCTCCCCCCGTGGTCCCGTGATGGGTGAGCAGGGCCCCCGCGAGGATGGCGGCCAGCGCCAGAAAACGTCGCAGGTTCATGGCTTCACCGAGCAGAAAAACGCTGACGAGCGTGATGAGCGTCAGTCCGAGCCCTTCCCAGAAAGCGTAGGCCACGCCGATGGGCAAGCCCATAGCCGCAAGCGAGAGGCAGTAATACGACAAGGCAATCAACGCGAACATCAGAACCAGCCCCGCCCCGGGTCCCAGCCATCCAGTGCCGTTCTGCGAGATTTTCATGACCGACGTTCCGGCCACTTCAAGCGCGATGGCGCAAAAAAGGAAAAACCAATATTTCAAATGAGATACAGTCATAGCTATTCACTCCGTCGCCATGCGGCGGCCACGCGCTTGCACACGCGGCGCCGTGTGAACACAAAGAAAACACAAAAGGACGTACGGAGAGAAGACCTAGAGGAAGCTGATCCAGGTCCGTTCGGCGGAAGAGAGGCCGCACTGCATCCAGTGCGGATGGAGAGAAAAGACGATCATGCGTAAAAAGTAAGCCATTCCATTCAAAAAGCAACCGATGAGCCCCGGCGCGGGACAGCCGCACAGCCTCCCGCTTCACCCGTTTCTCCCTTGCCGCCCCTCCCGGAAAGGGAAACCGGGCTCAGCCCTAGCGGATGGAGACAAACGGCCCCTCCCTCGGCCTCATTCCGGCCCGCCCGCCAAACAGGCTTTTCCGGGCGAACCGGCAAAGCCCGTTCGAGATACCGCTTTCCCCTTGGCGGCAAACCGCCGGGAAAAGGCGGCGCTGTGGCGAGCACTGAGGAGGGGCGCTTTCCTCCAAACCGGCCTGCCTTGAGGACAGGGCCCTCCCCCGCTCTTCCGGCCCAAAGAGAACACCTTCTCAGCGCCAAGGGTTCGCCGTTATACGAACCTCTTCAGGCGGCGCGCCGCCCGTCAGCGCCCGACGCCGGTTCCTATTCCCCGACGCGGCGCGCAATCCATGCGGCGTGATTGGGCGGCCCTGAACCGAGGCCCGGCGCGTAGCCTTCGCGCAGGCAGTGGTTCAAAAACCTTTGGGCGTGCTCCACGGCCTCGCGCGTGGACAACCCCAAGCCCATATACGTGGCGATGGCTGCCGAAAGGGTACAGCCCGTGCCGTGGTTGTTGGAGGTCTTCACGCCGGGCTGCGTCAGCGCCACGAGCGGCTCGCCGGGCAGGGCCAGCCAGTCCGTAAACGTGCCGTCCTTCCCCGATCCGAAATGGCCGCCCTTGATGAGCACGGCCTTGGAGCCCATGTCGAGCAGCTTGCGGGCGGCCGTGTCCACGTCCTTTTCGCTTTCAATCTTCATGTCCGCCAGCAATTCCGCCTCGGGGCGGTTGGGCGTCAGCAGATCGGCCCCGGGCAGGATATGCCAGCGCAGGGCGTTGACGGCGTCCTCGCGCAGGAGGCGTTGCCCGCTTTGGCTGACGCAGACAGGATCGACGACCAGAGGGAATTCCCGGCCCCGCAATCCGGCTTCCACAGCCTCGATGATTTCCGTGGAAAACAGCATCCCCGTCTTGGCCGCGGCAATGGGGAATCCGTCCCGTACGGCCTTGAGCTGGAGCCCCACAAAGCCGGGCTCGGGGGCATGGATGCCGAGCACGCCGAGGCCGTTCTGGGCCGTCAGCGCGGTGATGACGCTCATGCCGAAACCGCCGATGACGGTCATGGTTTTGAGGTCGGCCTGAATCCCCGCTCCGCCGCCCGAGTCGGAACCGGCGATGGTCAAAATGCACGGAGGCGTAGGCATGGCAAGGGCTCCTTTGGCTGATTATCGGTAAAGGTCTTTTCCATCCGGGAAGACGGGGCCACCATAGCTCCCCCGGCTTCGGCGGACAAGGGCCAGACGGTTATTGTCACGCGTGAGGGCCAGTCCGAACATGTCCAGCGTTTCGGACAAAGGCCGCCCCAAAAGAAACGGCAAAAAGCCCTCGGGGATATGGCCGCGCTCCACGCACAGTTTGCGGAAGGCGATGTCGTAGCGCACCGTTTCGAGCAGAGCCTCGGTCGCTTCCTTTTCGGCGGGCGTGCCGGGATTGATGGGCGGCATGACCAGTTTCGCCAGCGGTGCGATCCGGGCATAGGCGCACGTTTCCTCATACGCAGGGAAGAGCGCCAGCCATTCCTCGGGCGCGCCCACGGCCCGCATCACATCCGTGCGGGAGGCCCGGTCATGGCCGTACAAGGCCGCGATCCCGCGGGTATCGCCGCAGTCGAGGGCGCGGCACTGGGCGGGCCGCCGTTCATACACGGCGCAGCCCGCATCCCGGCCCGGGACCGCGCCCGGGACGCGCAGCAAAAAGCGGCATTGCCAGTCGGCCCGGCCCGGTGCGGGGGCGATTTTCACGCATTCCGCTTCCAGCGGCGTCAAGGTGCCGATCACGTCGTCGCGCACCAATTCGCCCTGACGCAGCGTCACCAGATCGGCCAGCCCGAAGGCCGTCCCTTCTCCGGCGGGCGCTTCAAAAGAATCCAGCAGGCCCAGATCGCCCCTGTGCAGGACGGGACCTCCAAGGCGGCAGCACTGGCCGCAACGTTTACAGGAAGGCATCGCAAGCAGTCCTTGGTTGAAAGTCTTCCCCGATGGTACGGGACTCCGCGTCTGGCCGCAAGCGCCCGGCGGGGAGAAGCCTCCGGCGGCAAGGGGGCTACCGCCCCCCTTGACCCCC
>OFFO01000438.1_pt1 | contig 36496 bp, 29 predicted proteins | sample 1521441 | NCBI WGS metagenome assembly OFFO01 (sample SAMEA3504097, study PRJEB24116) | mouse gut metagenome | biome: mouse gut; feature: mouse-associated habitat; material: faeces | place: Denmark | collected 2011
TGGAATCCGGCCGGCTTTTCGTCGGAGCGCGGCTGAGCGCAACGCTCCGTCTTCAAACATGTTACAGGGTACGCAACTCCACCCGGGCAGCTTCCTCAACCTTGCTTCCGTCAGCGTGCAGCACGTGCACGGCACAACCCAGTCACGGGTCAAAGGCGCGGATGAGCCGCGCCACGTTGACGGGATTTTCGATGTCCGGCACGGGCACCCCGATGAGGGCTTCCTCCAGAGCGCCGCGCATCCCGGTGTCGTTGCGGGGAGCGCAGTTCCACAGCGTCGCGGAAACGATCTGATAGCGGTCGATCTTGCCGTTACGCACCTTGGTAAAGTGCATGAGCGAGCCGCGGGGCGCTTCGGTGAAGCCGAAGCCTTCGGCATCCTGCATCTGCGGCGTGGAGAAGGTTTCTTCGTCGGGCCGCACTTCCTTGAGGAAGCCTTCGATGGCCCCGAGCATGAGGTAGGTTTCCTCGGCGCGGGCGACGTGGCGGCCCAGCAGCGAGAAGGCGAGGTCCTCGCCCATGTCGCGGAAGTTCACCACGTCCAGACCGAAGTATTCCTTGAACAGCTTCTGGCCGATGGGAGAAAGGGGCTTGTTGTTCACCCACATGCGCGCCAGAGGGCCAACTTCCATGGGCTTGCCGTTGTAGAGGGGAGCCTTGACGAAGCTGTAGGCGCCCTTCTTGTCCACCTCAAGCACGTTCTCGCCCTTGGTGAAGGGCTGGCCGGACGTGGAATCGGCAAACCACGAATACTTCACGTCCTCGGTCACCTTGCGCACGTCGAAGGGCATATCCTTGCCGTCCTGATACGCGCCGGGCTTGAAGAGGTAGTCCTTGCCCTCGTCGTCGAGCGGGAAGACGCCCACGCACAGCGCGTTGCGGTAGCCCTGCCCGAAGGTGCCGAGGTCCTTGTACTGGCTGCCCACGAGGTAGACGACGGGGAGATATTTTTCCTCAATGAACTTGCGGACCTTCTTGAAGCGGGCCGCGTATTCGACGAGCTTTTCCTTGGTGGGGATTTCCGCCGCGCCGCCCGCGAGGATGCCGTGCACATGCGGCATACGGCCTCCGAAAAGGGCAACCATCTCATGGCACACGGCGCGCACTTCCAGCGCCTCCACGTACTGGTCGACGCCCACGGCGTTGACCTCCGGAGACAGACGCAGGTCGGGCTTGGCGTAGCGCGGCATGAAGGGCGCAGTGTCCGGCCCCTGAATGAAGTCCTGACCCGCCAGATGATAGAAATGCAGCAAGTGGGACTGGAGATAGTTGGCGCCGAGGATCAGGTTGCGGGTGGCGCGTCCGTTGGGGGGGACGGCCGTGCCGCTGGCCTTTTCAAGGGCGATGCTGGCGGCCGTGGCGTGCGCGGTGGGGCAGACGCCGCAGATGCGCTGGACGATCTGGGCCGCATCGCGGGGATGGCGACCGCGCAGGATGGACTCGAAACCGCGGTACATGCCGCCGGTGAGTTTCGCGTCCACGACCTTGCCGTTTTCGACCACGACCTCGGCCTTGAGATGGCCCTCGATACGGGTCACCGGATCAATGGCTATCGTGGTTTTCTTCTGGGTATCTTCTGCCATAGGGTGGCTCCTCAAAGCGACTTCGCGAGACGTTGGGATAAAGACGCGATCCCGTGGGATCGCCCCGGCCCGGAAAAGGGCCTGAAGCCGTTTTCATTTTGAAACGGCTCCGGCCACACGCAGGTGTGGCCCGCCACAACGTGGCGTGGATTCTGCCAAAAACGACCTTTTTTGGCAGAATGCCAACGTTGACTTTTGTAAAAGGTCAACGTTCATCTGCTCTAGTTGACGTAGAAGGGGGACTGCCCGTCGGGGAACTTCGGAGAGGTGCACCCGATGCAGGTGGCGTTGTTGACGCACCAGTTGACCCCGTTGTTCCACTTGCGCTCGAAGGAGTCGCACGCGCTGCGGGGGCCCTTACAACCCACGCTGAAACGGCAGCCTTCCTTGTCGCTCATGGATTTGACCATCTGCCCGGCTTCAAATTCGGAGAGATGGGGGCAGTTCATGTGCACGTTCTTGAAGAAAGCCTTGGGCCGCCCGTTGTCGTCGAGGCCGTGCTTGACCAGAAGATTGAGGCTGTTGGTGGCGAGCGCCTGAAGCCCGAGGCTGATGGTGCCGACGATCCAGTCAGGATGCGGCGGACAGCCGGGGATGTTGATCACGGGCGCGGGGATGCCTTCCTTCTTGAGGTAGGCGGAAACGCCCATCGCTTCGGTTTCGTTGCCCTTGCCCGCGGGGATGCCCCCGTAGGCCGCACAGGTGCCGATGGCGAGGACGGCGGCGGCGTTGGCGGCCAGCGCCTTGGTCAGCTCGGTCATGGTGATCTCGTGATGCCCGGCTTCGGCCACCACGCAGCACTTGCCGTCATAGGCCACGGGAATCGCGCCCTCCACGGCAAAGATGTACTGGCCTTTGAACTTTTCGGCCACGCGCATCATATGCTCATAGGCGCCCTCGCCTTCCCCGCCCATGACCGTGGGGTGAAATTCGAGGCTGATGATTTTCAGCAGCACATCCGCAATACTCGGGTGGACGCTGTTGAGCAGCGTCACCGAGCAGCCGGTGCACCCCTGTCCCTGCACCCAGAACACGGGGGGACGTTCGCCACTGAGCGTCTGGGCCAGCGCCTCATGGATGGCGGGGTGGAACATTTGGGAAACCCCCAGCCCGGCCACCGTGCCCGAGCACAGTTTGACGAAATCTCGTCTGGAAAGAGCCATTGCTGCCTCCTTGATAAAGGCATGTTAAAACATACGGATATCGATATGCCTTCGGACATGCCCTCCCCTAACGGACAACATGCGACCTGCGGCAAGAGATTCTAAGTGTATTATACAGCGGGGGAAAACGTGTCAATCCGCCGGGGCGCAATCGTAGCACATTATTTTTTAATAGTAACACGAAGACGCCGCCACGTACCCCGGGGAGGAAGCCTCCTCCCGGTTATCAGATGTATTCCATTCGTACGCAGGCGGAGACGCCCGCAGGTCCCCCGGTACCGGGGCTGGAAACGGGAAACATAGGCGGGAAGGCCCCTTGCACGGCGATGGGCAGTACGAGGTTCCGAAAAGGTCGTACAGGGGGAAACAAGCCCATCTATCCGGGCTTGCATGGCGGACGGAGCCGATGATGCGCGCCTCAGAAATCGGGCACGCGCCGAGGCGACGCGAGGCGCCGTGAGGAATCGGCGGCGGGACAGGAAGCGGCCAGATGGCGGGAAAAACGGGTGGAACCTTACGCCTTGCCGCCTTCCTCCGGCCCACGGAAATGCCGCCGGGTGAGGGCGAAAAGCACCGCACCCACGGCCAGCGTGCACAGTTCGGCGCAGGGAATGGCCGCATAGACCCCCGCATTGCCAAAGAGCGCGGGCAGCAGCATGAGGAAGGCCACGGGGAAAATCAGGCCGCGCAGGATCGCCACTAGCGCCGAGGCCCCGGCCATGTGCATGGCCGTGAAGAGACTCGCCAGCGCCATGTTCGGCCCGCTGAACAGGAAGGCCACCTTGAACCAGTCCATGAAATCGAGCGTCACCTCGCCCACCTGCGCGTCCCCGGGCAGGAAAATCTCAATGAGCAAGTCGGGATACAGGGCAAAGGCGGCGTAGAGCACAAGGCCGATGCCGAAGACGATGCCGAGTGCCAGCGCGAAGAAACGGCGCACCCGGGCGAAATTGCGCGCCCCGAAGTTCGCGCTGACCAGCGGCGTGAGCGAATCGCTGACCGCATAGCAGGTCGAGCTTCCAAACCACGCGGCGTAGTTGATGATAGTGAAGGAAGCCACCCCGTAGGGGCCGATGCGCTCGATGAGTATCCAGTTGATCAGCATGATGACAATGCCGATGGAAGCCTCGTTGATCAGTTCGGAACTGCCGTTCCACGCGGCGAGCGCCATTTCCCGCCATTCCCCGAGCTTGCGGGTGAAGCGCAGCTTGGCGGAACGGCCAAAGAAATGCGCCAGCAGCACGCCCGACGAAATGACGTAGGCCGTGCCCGTGGCGTAGGCCGCCCCCTCGACCCCCAGTCCCAGCCCGGCGATGAAGGCGGCATCAAGCAAGATGTTGATGACGGCGCTCAGCATGAGCCCGCCGGAAGCCAGCGAGGGCCTGCCGTCCACGCGTACGAAATAGGACAGCGCAAGGCCCGCCGGAATGATCGGCCCAAAGAACATCAGCCCGCGCAGGTACGCTTCCGCAGGCTGCACGAGGCCGCCCTCCGCACCGAGGAAGAGGACCAGTTCGTGGCTATAGACGAGCGTGGCGAGAGCCACGGCGGAACTGATCACGCCAAGGGTCACCAGCGTCTTGGTGAAGACGGCGCAGGCCGCGTCGGTCCGGCCTTCCCCGAGATATTTCCCCGCGCGCACCGCGCCGCCCGCCGCCAGCATCACACTGATGCTGAAAAAGAACGAGTATACGGGCATAACCAGATTCAAGGCCGCCAGCGGCAGCGCGCCGACATAACGGCCCACAAAAAAGCCGTCCACCACCGCCGCCGAGGACATGGTGAGCATGGCGAGCGTCCACGGAATGCAGTAGCGCAAAAACGTCCACACGACAGGGCCGCGCAACATGAGATCAAGACCGTGCATGGGAATCCTCAAGAGCATGTTTGGGAGGAGAAGGGGCCTCTTCGAGGCTTCCCTCCTCAAGCCCCTCCCCTGTGCCCCATCGGGGGAAAACGGGAAGGCGGCGCGCAGGGGCTTCTTGCAAGGAAGGCTTCCGGCGGGGATGGGGAACCGTCGCCGGAAACAAGGCCCGGACAACGAAAAAAAGAGCGCGTCGGTCGTGAGGCGACGGGCGCGCGGTTCCATTTTCTACCCCATTCCAACCTAAAGGTCACGCGCTTTCGGCCACGAAAAAACAATTCTCATCCCTTTCCCGTGCGGCTTTCCAAGGCGGGAAGCGTCTTTTTCAAACGTGGGAGAGGCAGGAATGGCTACAAGGGTTTCTTTGTGCTGAGGAAAGGCGGCGCACTGGAGCGGCTGCCGGAAAAGGAAATGGTTTCAAAGAAAGCCCGGAAAAACGGCTTTTCCGGGCTTTCTTTTTCCGCTCTGGTTCCGAGAGAAGCTAAAAACGCAGGTTCCCTTGCTTCAGGGGCCGCCTGTCAAAAAGGCAAACCTAGTCCGCCGTCTTGAGCTGTTCCCAATACTTCTCGTAGAGTTCCCGCGCCTTGCCCACGTCGAGCGTCACTTCGCCGCGCGCCATTTCCTCGGGATCGAGGACGATGACCTTGCTCTGCGCGTACTCGGGCTCCAGAATCTTCTCGGCGGCCTTGTTGGGCGTGGAGTAGTTGAATTCCTCAACGCAGAGCTTGGCGACTTCGGGGCGCATCAGGTAGCTGATGAACTTGTAGGCGTTTTCCTTGTGCTCGGCCCCGGCGGGGATGGCGAAATTGTCGAGCCAGATCATCAGCCCTTCCTCGGGCACGATGAATTCGAGATCGGGGTTTTCCTGCATGGCGATGAAGGCGTCGCCGTTCCACGAAAGCCCCGCCGTCACCTCCTCGCTGATGAACGCCTGCTTGGTGGCGGTCACGTCAAAGACGCGCACGGAAGGCTTGAGGGCCTTGAGCCATTCGTAGGCGGCCTTGATCTCGTCGGGGTTGGTGGTGTTGATGGAATAGCCGAGCGCCTTGAGCGCCACGCCGAAGGTGTCGCGCAGGTCGTCGGAGAGCAGCACCTTTCCCTTAAATTCGGGGCGGGCCAAATCCTTCCAGCTCTTGATGGTGGAAACGTCCACGGCCTTCTTGTTCACGAGCAGGCCCACCGTCCCCCACATGTAGGGGATGGTCAGCGCGTTGCCCTTGTCGAAAGGCTGGTCGAGGGACAGGGGATCGAGGTTCTCAAGCCCCGTAATGCGGCTCTTGTCCAGCGGGGCGAGCAGGCCGTCCCGGGCCATCACCTCCACGAAGTAGCCCGAGGGGACAATCAGGTCGTAGCCCTTGCCTCCGAGGAGCTTCAGTTTCGCGTACATGGCCTCATTGGACTCGTAGGTCGAGAGGACCACCTTGATGCCCGTCTCCTTGGTGAAGCCGTTGACGACCTCCTGCGGGATGTATTCCGACCACGAGAAGACATTCAGGACCTTTTCCTCTTCCGCCCAGGACGGGGAAGCCGCCAGCAGCAGCGCAACAAGCGCGACAAGAAAGGTTTTCACGCCGATTTCCTTATGCGTTGAGGGTGAACGTGAGACGGTTTCCCTCTCAGCCCTTGCGGGGGCGGGAGAGGAAAAAGGCCAGCACGACGAGGACGATAGTGACGCAGAACATGATCGCGGACAGGGCGTTGACGTCCGGCTTCACGCCGAGGCGAACCATGGAATAGATGCGCAGGGGCAGCACCTCGAAGGTCGGCCCGGCCACGAAAAAGCTGATCAGCACGTCGTCCATCGAGAGCGTGAAGGCAAGAAGCCACCCCGCGACCACGGCGGGCATGATCGCCGGAAGGATCACGTACCGGAACGCCTGCGCCTCGGTCGCGCCGAGATCGCGCGCCGCCTCCACCAGATGCTCGTCGAATTCGGCCAGCCGCGCCAGCACGGTCAGCGCCACAAAGGGGAGGCCGAGCGTGGTGTGGGCGATGAGCATGGTCAGAAAGCCGAGAGGGATGTTTACCCAGATGAAGAACATGAGCAGGGAAATCCCCATGACCATTTCTGGCGACACCGTGAGCACGTAGAGGGATGCGTGCAGCAGCCGACGCCCGGGAAAGCGCGTGCGCTTGAGGCACAGGGCGGCCAGAACGCCCAACAGCGTGGCAAAGGAGGCCGCCAGCGCCGCCACCGCGAGCGTGTTGACCACGGCGTCCATGAGCGCGGCGTTGCCGAAAAGCAAGGCGTACCACTTGAGGGTGAAGCCCTTCCACGTCGACGTGTATTTGGCGGCATTAAAGGAATAGGCCACCACCACGAAAATGGGCAGGAACAGAAAGGCGTAGACCAGCCACATCCAGATTTTGCCGAGCGCGCGCATCATTCCGCCACCCCGTCCCCGCGGTCGCGCGAGGCGGCCCGCCGGTTGGCTATTCTGTACACCACGATGAGCAGCGCCAGCAACACGGTGAGAATCGTGCTCGCCGCCGCGCCGAGAGGCCAGTCGCGGGCCACCATGAACTGATTCTTGATGAAGTTGCCGATGAGCATGCTTTTGGCCCCGCCGAGGATTTCCGGGATGTAGAAGGCGCCCAGCGAAGGCAGGAAGACAAGCATCGATCCGGCGACGATGCCGGGGAGCGTCAGCGGCAGGGTGACGTGCCAGAAGGAGCGCAGCCCGTTGGCCCCGAGATCGCGGGCCGCGTCGAGGAGACGGCTGTCGAGCTTCTCGATGGAGGCGTAGAGCGGCAGGACCATAAAGGGCAGGAACGTATACAAGATGCCCATGAAGACCGCAAAATCGCCGTACATGAGCGAAATGGGCTTTTCCGTAAAACCGGCCCAGACCAGAAAGGTGCTGATGAGGCCGTTGGCCTTGAGGATCAGGATGAGGGCGTAGGTGCGGATAAGCGAGTTGGTCCAGAAGGGGATGATCACGAGCAGCAGGAGCCACGGCTTGAGCCGCGCGCTCGCCCGGGCGATGCGGTAGGCGAAGGGATAGCCCACAAGAAGGCAGGCCACGGTGCTCAGAAAGGCCAGCCACAGAGAATCCCACAGGATTTTCAGGAACATGGGATCGAGCAGGCGCAGGTAGTTGTCCAGCGTGAAGCGGGGCAGGACGAAATCCTGCTCGCCCCGCGTGAGCACGGTGACCACCAGAAGGCCGAGATTGGGCAGCAGCGCGAAGAGGCAGAGCCACAACGCCGTCACGCCGATGGAAAAACGGCTGAAAAAGGCCCTAGTCTGCTTCATACGGCAACACCACTTCCCACCCGTCAACCCACGTCACGGCCACGCGCTCCCCGTGGTTGTAGCTGATTTCCGCGTCGTCCTCGTTGAAGAACTCGGCCACGGAAAGGGTTTCGCCGTTGTCGAGGGCGATGGAAATGTCCACGGTCGCGCCCTTATAGACGGTTTCCTCAATGCGTCCGGTCAGATAGGGGCCATCGGGCCGCTCGTCGCCGTGCGCGTAGATGCGGATGTCCTCGGGCCGCAGGAGGACGTTCACCCGGTCCCCGACCGCGAAGGTACGGGGTGTGCGCAGCGTGAAGCGCCGCCCGCTGATGTCCGCGATGTAGGCGCCCTCCCCCAGCACGGACATGATCCGGGCGGGGAGGATGTTGATCTCGCCCACGAAGCGGGCCACGTAGAGATTGGCGGGCTCCTCGTAGATTTCCTGCGGGGTGCCGATCTGCTCGATGCGGCCCTGATTCATGACCACCACACGGTCGGACATGGCAAAAGCCTCTTCCTGATCGTGGGTGACGAAGACGAAGGTGATCCCGAGGCGGCGCTGGAGGCGCTTGATCTCAAGCTGCATGGCCCGGCGGAGCTTGTAGTCAAGCGCGCTGAAAGGCTCGTCAAGGAGGAGCACCAGAGGCTTGTTGACCACGGCGCGGGCGATGGCCACGCGCTGCTGCTGACCGCCGGAAAGCTGGTGCGGGCGGCGGTCCGCGTACTGGTCAAGATGCACCATGCGCAGGGCCTCCATGACCCGGCCCGCGATCTCCTCTTTGGGACAGCCCTGCATCCGCAGCCCAAAGGCTACGTTGTCGCGCACGCTCATGTGCGGGAAAAGGGCGTAATTCTGAAAGACGGTGTTGACCTGCCGCCGTTCCGGGGGGATGTCGTTCATCCGTCCGCCGCCGATGAGCACTTCCCCGGAATCCGGGCTCTCAAAACCGGAAAGGATGCGCAGGATCGTGGTCTTGCCACAGCCGGAAGGCCCGAGCAGGGTCAGAAATTCGCCATTGCTGATGCGCAGATTGATGTCTTCCAGCGCGCGGGTATCCTCAAAGGATTTGTCCACGCCCCTCAATTCGATGATGCTGTCCTGTCCGGCCATGCTTCCCGCCTGCCTCCCTGTCCCTGTTGCCGCCGCCCTCACGCCGGGCCGAAGCGATCCCCCTCCCGGAGAAAACATACCGCCCCGAAGCGGCGTTTTTCTCAAGAAAGGTTCCGCGCCATCACGTTTCGCCGAAAAACCTCTTCCGCAGGCGGGGCCCCCGGAAAACGGGGCTGCCCTCTCCGGCCGCGCCCGCCGCAGCCTCAAGGCCGCCGTGCGGCCCAAAGCCGAGGACCGTGTCTTTCCCGCATCCTGTACATGAGCGGGGTCAAAGGGTCAAGAAAAGCCCCTCGTATTTTCTAATATGTAACATACCGTCCATTCAGGAAATGAGTATCATGAACCCCTCTCTTCCGCCGCCGGGCCGAAAAAAAGACTTGTCATCCGTCTTCGTTCGAGCTAAGAAGGGCTTCTTCACGGGATGTGGCTCAGTCTGGTAGAGCGCTGCGTTCGGGACGCAGAGACCGCGCGTTCAAATCGCGCCATCCCGACCAGAAAAATCAAGCCCTTATGAGATATGCTCATGAGGGCTTTTTCTTTTCCCGGCACCGTTCCCAGCGTGCACGGCCAAATGGGGTAGAAACGCTTCACCCGCAATTCACACAGGCCGAAGTCCCGCTTTCCACGCCGTGCCAACATCTTTTCGCCAACAGGGAAAGACATATCCTAAAAAGAAGGATGGCAAGGGCTGAGAACACCCGCCGCCCGCATGTGGGCACGTCCCTTGGGATTCGAGCATCCACTTTTAGCGCCCCCGTTAGGATTGGTACCTCTCACCGGGGCAACCGCTTGAGAGGTTCAGCACGTGGCCCAACACAGCCGCTCTACCCACAACCACCAGAAGCGCCGCGATGTCCTTCTCGCTCGTTCGGCATTGTTCCCTTGTCTCAGCCACCATAAGCGACGCGATGTCCCGCAAAAAGTGCGGCAGAGAATAACCTTGCACATTGCCCCTATCGAAATGGTCTTTCCCGCAAGAAAGAAGCCTTTTTATTCAGCGGGATATGAGGATATCATCATCCCGTTGAGGATGGCAGTCCGTTGGACTGACAGAGGGGAAAACTCGTAAAAGGGGCATTGCCGCCATCTTACTTGGCAAAGAATCCCGGCCCATTGCTCCTTTCGGAAGGCGTCCCCCACGCCCCGCGCATTCCATAGCCACACCCTCATGACAAGGCCGCACCTCCGGGAGCTATCAGGTGTAAAGGGTCATAATCGGCTTATCCTCGGCAGCAGCGGCAACCCGCTTCACCGTCTCCCGCGCCGCCCTCGCCATGCTGCCGTGGCTCCCCGCACCACACCCAGAAAAGGCGCTCAGACCCCCTCTTCCTGCGGGGGACGCAGCGAATCGGCGTGCACGGCCAGCCACAGGCAGGGCGAGCTTGTGTACGTCACCCGATGCCTGAGGCCGCGGGGAAGAAACAGGCTTTCCCCGCGCCCGAGCGTCGTTTCATGGCCGTCCTCATAGCCCAGCCGGGCTTCGCCTTCGAGCACCACGACCCACTCGTCCCAGTCCTGATCATACCATTCGCCCTCGGGCGTGACCTGCCCGTTGGAAACGATGCGCTCAACGCGCACGCTCCCCGAGCCGAGGGCCAGCGTTTCAAACCGTTCCGGCCCTTCGGGAGAGGGCAAGGCGGCGGGGTCCGCCGCGTACAGGCCGCCGATACCGCTCATACGGGACCTCCTCTGCGGGCCAGCCCCACGGCGGCCCGAAAAATCGTCTGTTTAAGGAGCGTTAGACATTTGACACCTCACGCCGCCGGGCGTAGGGAGGCCATATCCGGTCCTCTTGTACCGCTCACGATATCAAAAAGGAGAACAATCATGCGCTTCCCGAAAGCATTGCTTATGGCGGGCATCCTTGTCCTCGGCCTCGGCGTTCACGCGCAGGCCGCCGACTACGTCACGCAGAAAGCCGGCAACGTCTCCATCGACCTCCCCAAAGGCTGGGAGGTCGCCCCCAAGGACTTCATGGCCAAGCTCGCCAGCTCCAACCCCAACATCCTCCTGCTGGCGCAGGGCCCCGACAACGGTTTCCCCAAGCTGACGGTGGTCAAAAGCCCCGATCCGGCGACGCAGGCGCAGTTCAAGGCGCTTGACGCGGCCCAGCTCGACGCCCTGTGCAAGGGCTTCAACGCCAACATCGCCGCCCGCTTCGGGGACAAGCTCAAGGCCACCTGCGAAAAGGTCAAGGGCGGCAGCGCCGCTGCGCTTTCCACCCGGATGACGCTTCCCGCCGAAGGCAAGACCCCCGAGCTGACCAACATCAACTGGTCCTACCCCAACGGCGGCAACGGCGTGGCCGTCAGCGTCATGTTCCCGAGCAAGGACAACGCCAAGTACACGGGCGAGGTCATGAAGACCCTCGGCTCGGTCAAGTTCGCCAAGTAGACGCCTTTGCCGCGTCTCCGGCCATCCTTTTGAAAAACAGCGAGGTTTCCCTCGCTGTTTTTATGTCGGAATCCGAAAGGCTTCCCTTTTGCTTCGCGTGCCGCGAAAAAGAGGGAAGCCCCTTTCTGGCGCTAAAACTCCAGCGAGCCCGGCGTGCGCGGGAAAGGCAGCACGTCGCGGATGTTGGAGATGCCGGTGAGCATCATGCCCAGCCGCTCGAAGCCCATGCCGAAGCCCGCATGGGGCACGCTGCCGAAACGCCGCAGGTCCAGATACCAGCCGTACTTGGCCGGGTCCTGACCCAGTTCGCGGATGCGGCTTTCCAGCAAGTCAAAGCGTTCCTCGCGCTGGCTGCCGCCGATGAGTTCTCCGATGCGGGGCACCAGCACGTCCATGGCGGCCACCGTTTCCCGGTCGTCGTTCTGACGCATATAAAAGGCCTTGATACCCTTGGGGTAATCGTAGACGGCCACCGGGCGCTTGAAATGCTCCTCGGCGAGGAAGCGCTCATGCTCGGTCTGAAGGTCAAGGCCGAAGCGGGCCGGATACTCGAAACTCTTGCCGCTCGCCTTGAGGATGTCGATGGCCTCACGATAGGAGCAACGGGCGAAGGGCTGCGCCACCATGCCTTTCAGCCGTTCCACCAATCCCTTGTCCACAAAACGGTCGAAAAGATCGAGGTCGTCCGCGCGGCGTTCCAGCACCCGCCTGATCACGAAGCAGGTCAGGTTCTCGGCAAGGTCCATATTGTCGTTGAGATCGGCAAAAGCGACCTCGGGCTCGACCATCCAGAACTCGGCGGCGTGGCGCGGCGTGTTGGAATTTTCAGCCCGGAAAGTCGGACCGAAGGTATAGACCTTGCCAAGGCCGAGAGCGAGGCATTCGGCCTCAAGCTGACCGGAAACGGTCAGGCTGCATTCCTTGCCGAAGAAATCCTCCGCAAAGGGGTTTTCGCCCGCCTTCACGGGGGCGTTGGGCGGCAAGGTGGTCACGCGGAACATCTCGCCCGCCCCCTCGCAGTCGGAGCCGGTCAGGATGGGCGTGTGCACGTAATAAAAGCCGTTGCCGTGGAAGAAGTCATGCACCGCTTGCGCGGCCTCGGCCCGGATGCGGAAGGCCGCCCCGTATTTGTTGGTGCGCACGCGCAGATGGGCGATGGTGCGCAGGAATTCGTCGGAATGACGTTTTTTCTGGAGCGGATAGGTTTCGGGATCGGCCAGACCGAAAACGGTCATGTCCGTGGCGCGGACTTCCCATTTCTGCCCCTTGCCGGGCGATTCCACCAGCTCGCCGCTGACGGCGATGCAGGCTCCCGTATTCACCCCTTCCAGCTTGTCCCATGCGGCCGTGCCCTCGTCCACGATGCACTGGATGTTGCCGAGGCAGGAACCGTCGTTCAGTTCCAGAAACGAAAAACCCTTGGCGTCGCGCCGGGTGCGGACCCAGCCTCCAATCCGTAGTTCCGGCATGGCCGCCGGCGCATTGAGCGCCTCGGCTATAGATGTACGCAACATGACTCCTCCTGATGCTTAGAGAGTTATTTTTTCAGGTTCGCCCGGATGAATTCGATGACGACCGGCAGAACGGAAACGATGATGATGCCGTAAATGACGACGCTGAAATTGTTTTTGACGACCGGGATATTGCCAAGGAAATACCCCGCCGAAACCAGCCCGGCCACCCACAGGATCGCCCCGGTGATGTTGAAGGACAGGAATTTCACGGGGCTCATGAGTGCGATGCCCGCCACAAAGGGCGCGAACGTCCGCACGATGGGGATAAAGCGGGCCAGAATGATGGCCTTGCCGCCGTGACGCTCATAAAAGGCGTGCGCCTTGAGAAGATGCTGCTTATTAAGAAAGCGCGTCTCCCGGCTGAAAATGCTCGGCCCCACATGACGGCCTATTTCATAGTTGACGGCATCCCCCAGAACGGCGGCGCCCAGCAGCACGGCCATACACAAAGGGTAGCTGAGATGCCCGGCCCCGGCCACGGTCCCGGCTGCGAAAAGCAGGGAATCCCCGGGCAGAAAGGGCGTCACCACCAAGCCCGTCTCGCAAAAGACGATCAGAAAAAGGAACGCATAAAGCCATGCGCCGTATTCGGCCACCAGCGCAAAAAGGTGCTGATCAATATGCAGGACAAAAGAAACGCCCTGCTCCAGCAAAGAGATTTCATCCATCGCTCGTATCCCTAAGGGAAGCTACAGATTGAAAAAGGTTTGGAAAACGCCGTACAGGATACGGAGAGAGCTATGGAGAATCAAGCCCCGCGCGTCCTCGCGTCCCGAGGCATTCCTTCTCCGCCGTCCTTGAAAAAATCTTTCAACGGCGCATAATTAAAGAGAGCCCCTTATGGTCCGGCCTTGCACAGCTTCTCCATTTCCCCTAAGGTTATAAGGGAAAAGCGGTCGGTGGCGAAGCTTTTTCCCTGTCATTTCCTCGCCGTGTCCCCTGCCCAGAGAGGTGGTCCCTTTCTTTTTCAAGCAAGCCGTTCCTTCACTTCGCGGTCACTGCACATTTTCTCATACCCTTTTCGCATTCCCTTCCAGGGAGGCCCTGATGGAAAGCACGATAAAAGACGCCCTCCGCCTGACGAATCATCCCGTCGCGGAGATCAAAACGGATGAAGCCCCGGAAAACGCCCTCAGCTTCAAGAAAGGCTCCCGGGGTTGCGTCATCGCGCTGCTCGTGGCTGCCTCAAAGGGGCGAACGGTCGCCTTTTCCGAAGACACCTGCGGATGCCCCGGCGGGAAAGTAGGATTGGGATTTGGCCGTTTTGAGCCCGGAGGCATCGAATATTTTCTTTCCACCGGAGGAATCGGCCCTCGGCCGGGCGAATTCTATAAAAAATCCCCCGAACTGGCACGGGCGTTCATCGAGGGACTGCCGCACGTGGCAATGAAGAAGTACCTCCTTTTTAAGCCCCTCGATGAAGTGAAACCCCACGAATCGCCCGAAGCCGTGGTTTTTCTCGTGAATCCCGATCAGCTTTCCGCGCTGGTCACGTTGGCCAATTACGATCAGCCGACGCAGGACAACGTTCGGATATGTTTCGGCAGCGGCTGCGCTCAGGCCATCCTCTATGCCCTCAAGGAAGCGGAGGAAGGAAAAAAACGCTGCATACTCGGCCTCACCGATCCCTCCGCCCGCAAATGCCTCGACAAGGACATCCTTTCCCTGAGCATACCCTATGGCCGTTTTCTTGAACTCGAAAATCAAGCGGAAGAATCCTTCTTGACCAAGGCGACGTGGAACGAGATCGCCCACAGGCTCTAAGACGAATTTTAGGCGTAAAAAAACTTGACTTCCGCATCGGAACCCGCTAGTAAAACGCCCTGTATTGACGATCCGTCAATCGCCAGCATAGCTCAGCTGGTAGAGCAACTGATTCGTAATCAGTAGGTCCACGGTTCAAATCCGCGTGCTGGCTCCAGAGATTACAAGGGGTTACATCAAAAGATGTAACCCCTTTCTCGTGACTGTCCGCAAAACTGTCCGCAAACTGTCCGCACGGCCTTTTTACGGCTAGGAAATTTTGCTCCTTGTTTGGGAAAATACAGTAACATGCGGACACACAAGGCTTTCCCCCCCTGCCGCTTATTCTCCTTCTCTTCGTTGCTCCCGCAATACGCTACAATACGCAGCATGTTCAGCCATCATCCCCTCTCAAAAATAAAGGCCAGCAGCAAGAAAGAAGGGCCGGATTGCACCCCTTCTGAGATGGCATAAAACACCCCCAAAAAAGGCCGCAGGTTTGGTGTGGGTGAGTGCGTTCTTTCCCGGCGCTGCCTTCGGGCAAAAAGAAAGGGCATGGTATCGTTCCATGCCCTTCATCCCCTCCGGGTGCCGTCAGGCGGCCTGTTCTTCCGTCAGGCGTTCGACCGTGCACCGTGCGTACTCTTCCGAACGTTCAATGTTGATGCTCTTCCGTCCCGTCTGACTGGCCGCAAGAGCGGTCATTCCTCCCCCCGCAAAGGGGTCTAAAATTGTCTCTCCGGCGTGATTTCCAGTAGCTCCCGCACCAAGCCGATGGGCTTGCTCATGTGGTGGTTTTTCTTCTTGTGGTCAACCGTGTATCGGCAAACTCCGGGCAGTCGTGCATTGTCTTTGACGGTGTGGAATGCGGAGCGGTAAGGGGCCCCTCTCCGGGCCGACAGCAGGACGAACGCCGTGGCGCTGGCGGGCAACACAGTTACGGACGCTTGTTCGGGACTCAAGCGACGACGCTTGAATGCAGCGTCCCCACATTTCTCCACGCCGAATCAGCAGCCTTAATCGGGAAAAAGGCGCAGGCCGCGTTCCGGGAATGGTTTCCGGCCAGAAACACAGGACAGTGATTGAGAAAGGGACCTTGGCCGTCAGCCCATTCAGACCTAAAAACGCGGCTTTGCGGTTCCTTCTCCCCTCTCTGGCACCGTTTCGCTAAAAATACGCATCCATTCCACCATGTCCCGCAGCCCCTCTTGACGCGCCACTCCCCCTCCCGTATTATACGCTAAATTTCACAAATTCTGCCTGCGGAAGTGCCTATGTTCCGTCTCTCCCTCACTCATAAAGCGATCTATACGCTCATCGTATTCACGCTTTTCTGTTGTGTGGGACACTTGACGGCTGAGCGGACGCAGCGGGCGGACACGGCTGCCATTTCCGCGCCGTTTCAGGAGGGTGGGGCGTATCTGATGGAATCCAAAACCCCGTCGCCCAACACGGGCACACGCGGGGAAAAGGACTATCAGCCTTTCCTCTTCCTCCTCTTGGGGATCATCCTCTACTCAATGGCGGAGAAGTCGCGCCGCCGTTCCCTGCCCAACAGCTTTCTTCCCCGGCTTTCCGACTATTACGGAATGCTTCCTCTCCCCTTAGCCCCTCCCTCGTCTTTTTCACCCGCCTCCTGAGCGTTTTCTGCCGTCTTTTGGACGTGAATCCGTGCGCGCCGCCCTCTTTCAGCCGCGGCCGCCCTTCCGACGTCCGTAAGCCGTAATCCGCTTTCCCAAGCGTACCCTCAAGGGAACGACGCCCCGTGTCCGGTTTTCCCCGGTGCCGCCCCGTCCGGGCGGATCAGGGAAGCCCCCGCTGCGGCCTTCCGGATTCCGGCCTTGCATTGCCAACACAAGGATACGCGCGTGAAAAAGATACTGCTGGCCTTTCTGGATCATTTCGAGAGCTATATATGCCAGTTTTTGCTGGTGTTCTTCGTCGTCGTCATCTTCATGCAGATCATCCTCCGCCAGATCGACATGTCCCTGCCGTGGACGGAGGAAATCGCCCGATTCGCCTTTATCTGGTTCATCCTCTTCGGAGCCTGCTACGCCACGCGGCTTTGCGCCCTCAACCGTGTGACCGTGCAGTTCTCGCGGGCTCCCAAATGGGTGGGCGACCTCTTCCTTTTCATCGGAGACGTCATCTGGTTCGGCTTTTCCCTCGTCATGGCGTGGGAAGGCTACGTAGCCGTGCTTGATCTCGTGGAATTCCCCTACGCCACGCCCGCCCTCGACTGGGATTTGGGTCTGGTCTACCTCGTTTTCCCCCTCAGCTTCCTGCTCATGGCCATCCGCATCGTACAGGTGAACGTCATCAAGTTCATTCTGAAGGAGGAAATCCTCGATCCTGATCAGGAAGCCATCAAGGAAAGCCAAAAGACCCTTACCGACGAAGGAGGCAAGGCATAATGGAAGCGTTGACCCCCGCCGGCATCGGCCTCATGCTCTTCTGCATCTTTTTTGTGCTGCTGCTCATCGGCAGCCCGATCATGGTCGCGCTCGGCGTCGCCACCATGACCTGTTTCATCGCGCTCGACATCGACCTCAGCATGATGATCGAGCGCGCCTTCGCCTCGTTGACGGCCTTCCCGCTCATGGCTTTGCCCGCCTTCGTCCTTGCCGGCTCGCTCATGGAAGCGGCGGGCGTTTCAAGGCGTCTGGTGCACATCGCCGAAAACATCGTGGGCCCCACTCCCGGCGGGCTCGCCATATCCACCACCCTGTCCTGCGTCTTCTTCGGCGCCATTTCCGGCTCGGGACCGGCCACCACAGCCGCCGTGGGCATGCTCATGATCCCCGCCATGGCCAAACGCGGCTACAACGTCGGCTACGCGGCGGCGGCCACCGCTACGGCGGGCGGCATCGGTATCATCATCCCGCCGAGCATCCCGATGGTCATCTACGGCGTGACCGGCCAGCAGAGCATTTCCAAGATGTTCATGGCGGGCGTCATTCCGGGCATCCTCGTGGCCGTGGCCCTGAGCTGCGCCCACTTCTTCCTCTGCCGGAATCTCAAGACCGACGGGCTGGACTGGTCTTTCAGCACCTTCCTTGCCTCCCTCAAGGACGGATTCTGGTCCGTGCTCGCCCCGGTCATCATCCTCGGCGGCATCTACGCAGGCGTCTTCACGCCCACGGAAGCGGCCATCATCGCCATTTTTTATACCATCATCGTGGGCATCTTCATCCATAAGGAGCTGTCGCTCAAAAGCTTCATGGCGTCCCTGCGCACCACGTCGTGGCTCACCGGGCGCGTGCTGGTGCTCGTCTTCACGGCCACGGCCTTCGGCTATCTGCTGACCTCCTACCGCATCCCGGTAGAGATCGCCAACTGGATACTCTCCTTCACCAACAACGTGTATCTGGTCTGGTTCTTCGTGGTGGTGCTCCTGCTCTTCCTCGGCATGTTCATGGAAACGCTCGCCATCATCATGCTGGTCACGCCCGTGCTGCTGCCCATCATGATGGCCTACGGCGTGGACCCGATCCATTTCGGCATCGTGCTCATCTGCTGCTGCGGCATCGGCTTCTCGACGCCGCCCCTCGGCGAGAACATGTTCATCGCCTCGGGCATCGCCAACGTTTCCCTTGAGGAAATCTCCCTCAAGGCCCTGCCGCTGGTCGCCAGCAACATCCTCGTCATCGTCATTCTGGTTCTCTTCCCCGACATCGTGCTCTTGCTGCCCAACCTCATGGGCGACGGGCTCCAATAGACGGCAAGGGCGGCGGCTTGTTCCGCCGCCCTTCCCTCACCCCGGCCCTGTGAGGTACGGCCCGCTTCAGAAGGCGGGCTTTGGCCGGGCGCGACGCTCCCTTTCGACGCTCCACACGGCCCGCGTCCCTTCCCAAAACGGCCCCCTCACATATACCGCCTTGTAGTCTTTGAATAAAAATCATTTTTCTCAACTAGTTATACTTTTTCACACCCGCACTATCCATTTGACGCCGTCTTGACTATAATGGCGAGGTATCTCTTTTTCCTTTATCCGCATGGCCTCCTGAAAAGTCCGGGCCTTGCGTCCTCCAAAAGGCCGGGCCGGATGAAGGGCGGAGGGTTTTGCCCTTTTCCCGCGCGTCCTTTTCAGGGGTGCGGCATCGGGCGCCCGATGTGACGCTATCCGTTCCGCACCGGGCGGACGCCTTGCGTTCCCCCCTTTCGTCCGGGCGGAAACGGCGGGAAAAGAGAAAAAGGGCCGCACGGTCAGCCACGGAAGAAACCCTGCACGGGCAGGCAACGGCGAAAGGACGCAGGGGTTCCGCGCAAGGCGGCTCCGGAAAAAGAGCGTTCTCCCCTTCTTCCACTTACCATAACGGGACCATGAGGGAAGGCCCCGCGCAAAGGGCCTCGCGACCTTTAACACTGGAAAAACGATGGCACGAAACAGCACGGCTCTGGTTCAGACGTTCGAGAAGGGCTTGCAGCTTTTGGAGTATCTTGTTGAACACAAGGTCGTCTCCGTGACCAACATCGCCAAGCTGATGGGCATCCAGAAAAGCGCGAGCTACCGCTTTCTGAACACCTTGCGGTTGCACGGCTACGTGGAGCAGGACCAGCACAACAACTACATCCTGACCGACAAGATTTCCAAAATGGGCAACGGGATCGTCCCTCGGATGGAATTCCGCCACATCGTTTCCCGTTTCCTCGACGAAGTGTCGAAACGCAATTGCAAGGACGGCGTCTGCAATCTGGGCAAGTGGAACGGCAAGGAAGTGGTCTACGAGGTCCAGAGCGCCAACTTCGAGTACGCGCAATACAGTGTGGGCAAGACCGTCCCCGCCTATTGCTCCGCCCTCGGCAAGGCCATCCTCGCCCATCTCCCGGACGCCGCCGTGCGCACCTACATCCAGCGCACGCCTATGGAAGCCTTTACGGAAAAGACCTGTACGAGCCCCGAGCGGCTCCTCCACGAGCTGGAAGAGACGCGCCAAAAGGGCTACGCGATCATGGACGGCGAACTCTATCTGCCCCTGAAGGGCCTCGCGGTTCCGCTGATCGTGGAGCAGGAGCCCGTCAAATATGCCATCAGCGCCACGCGGACCCTCTATGGCCCCATCGATTCCCTCATCGAGGACATGCTCGTCCCGCTTCAGGAAACCGCGCACGATATTGTGGAATACATGAAATTTTATCATTTCGGCTGATCGCGCCGCAGGACGCCTTGCCGGGCATCGGAAAGGCGCGGCGGCACGAAGACGGAAAGAGCTTCGCCCCGCCGAAAACGTCCCCGCAAAGCCTGAAAAAAGCCCGTGTCCGCAAAAGCGTGGACACGGGCTTTTTTCAGGCGGAAAGGGGCTTGGCTAGCGGATGGCTTCCACCAGAAAGAGGGATATCTGCGGGAAAAGGGTGACCAGCACGAGCGTCAGCACCTGCACGCCGAGGAAAACCCACGCCTCGCGCATGATGAGCCCGATCCTGACCTTGCAGATGGGCGCGGCGATCCAGAGCTGCGGGCCCATCGGCGGCGTCACTTCACCGATGATGGAGCAAAAGACGGCCAGCGCCCCGTAAAGGGAAGGATCGATCCCCAGCGCGTAGACGCTCGGCAGAAAGAGCGGCAGCACGATGACCACCATCGGGAAGCTGGAGAAGAAAAAGCCCATGACCAGCAGGAGGGCCTGCACGGCGAAAAGGAACGTCACCGGCCCGAATTCCAGCCCGATGACCCACTCGCAGATCATCTGCGGCAGGCCCACGTAGCCGAGCACCCGCCCGAAAAGGTCGCCGCCGATAACCAGAAAATAGATCATGCTGCTCAGGCGCACGGTTTCCACCAGCGCGTCCATGAAGACCTTCCACGTCACCCCGCGGTAAACGACGACGCCGAGGATGAGGGAATAGAAGCACGCCACGGAAGCGGCCTGCGTGGGGCTGAAAATGCCGGAATAAATGCCGCCGAGCACGATGAGGGGCATCAGGATGATGGGGAAAGCCTTCTTGAAGGAGTCCATCCGCTCGGCAAAGGTGGCCTTCACGCCGCTTTGATAGCCGCGCTTCTTGGAAATCCATACCGACGTCAGGCACATCAAAAAAGCGGCCAGCAGCCCCGGCCCGACGCCCGCCGCAAAGAGATCGGCCACGGAAACGCGGTTGCTCGCGCCGAAGACAATCATGAAGACGCTGGGCGGGATGACCGCCCCCAGCCCCGCCGAAGTCACCGCGAGCCCCGCCGCGAAGGGCCGCGAATAGCCGGAATCCGCCATCATGGGCACGAAGATGGTCCCGATGATCGCAAGACAGGCCGTTGCCGAGCCGGAAATGGAGCCGAGAAAGGCGGCGAAGATGCAGATGGCCACGGCCATGCCGCCGGGGAGATGCCCGACGAGCCGGTTCATGAAATCGCGCAGATGGCCCATGCCGCCGCTGGCGAGGATGAGGTTGCCTGCCAGAATGAAGAAGGGCATGGCCAGCATGGGATAGCTGCTGATGGTGGTGAAGAAGACCTGCGAGATGTTGCCCAGCGGGAATCCCATGGTATGGATCATGATCGCTATCGAACCGATGCTGAACGTCACCGCAAGCGGCGTACCCAGCAGGAAAAGCACCACGATGGACGAGAGGGCCAGATAATCGAAGAGTTCCATCCCGTTCTCCCGAAATGAAGGGGGGTTCATGGGAAACCGCGCCGACGCCTACTCCCCGGCTTCCTTGTCGGCCTTGGCGTAGCGCGTTCTGACGACCACGATGAGCTGATAGACGGCGAAAAGCGTAAACATGAACATGCCGATGGGCACGCAGCACTCCACGAGCCAGCGGGGTACGGAAATGCAGCGGATGATGTTCATGTTGAAGTCGTAGCATTGCAGCGTGAACACGACGCCCCCGTAGGTGATGACCGCACCGAAGGCGATGGTGGCGAGGCAGTTGACGATCTCGCAAACCTTGCGGGGGACCCCGTGCAGATGGTCGCGGACCATGTCCACGGAGACGTGGTCCCCGTCGGGCAGGATGGGCCCGGCCAGCATCATGACGGCCCAGATGGTCAGCCAGATGGGGATGTCAAACATGAGATCGATGGAGAAATGGAAAACGGAGCGGCAGATGATCTCGGCGAAATTCACGCCGACGCCGATAAAGAAGACGAGCCCCCAGAATTCGATCCATCGCCGCTTCAGACGCAAGAGGAAAGGCGTTTTCATGGGTGTTCCCCCGAGGAGCGTATAACGGTGGGGGTCCGGGGCGGACGGGCCGCCCCGGAGCCAAGAAGGAGAGAGGCTACTTCGCAGAGGCCGCGTTCTTCACGGCGTCCAGCAGGGCGGGGTTGAGGTCCTTCACGAATTCGGCGGTGGACTGCTTCAGGATGCCTTCCCATTCGGCGCGGGCCTCGGGCGTCAGCTTCACCAGGACGGTATCCGGGTTTTCATCCCACCACGTCAGGATTTCCTGCTGACGCTTTTCAAAATAGTCATGCACGTCCGTGCAGGCGATGACGAACTCAAGCGCCTCGCGCTCGGCCTGAGGCAGCGCGTTCCACCACTTGGCGTTGACCACGAGGGCTTGCGGGCACAGCCCGAAGGGGATGGGGAACATGTACTTGGTCAGGCGCGGCAGGTCGTAGTAGGTGTAGCCGAAAATATCGTTGGTCAGCCCTTCGATCATGTTGGTCTGGAGGGCGGAAACGACTTCCGTATAGGGCAGGGCCACGCCGACGAGATCAAGCGCGTTGAAGGCGTTGGAATAAGACTTCTGGCCCGCGTAGCGTATCTTCTGCCCCTTCAGCGCGGCGAGGGAATCGGCGGGGCCGGTCTTGGTCCACAGCCAGAAATTGCCGATGGAGTTGGTCCACTTCAATATCTTGAAGCCCTTGGTCTTTTCCAGCTCTTCCTGCTTGGCCTTCCACACGGGGCTTTGCATCGTGCGCAGGAAGTGCTCGAAATCCTCAAAGACGCCCGGGGCTGTGATCAGCCGCCAGTCGGGATCGAACTGTTCGATGAACTGGGGAAGCGTGTAGGTGAACTGCCCCGCTCCGGTCGCCACGGCGTTGAGCGCGTCGGCGGGCGACTTCACCACGTCGCCGACCCAGCGCATCTTGTACTTCCCGCGCAGAGCGGGATGGTTCTGCATATTGAAGTCGAGCGCCCCGTAGTACACGCCGACGGCCTGCCCTTCGGCATAGGTGGAGGCGGAGCTGTAGGGCTCGGGGAAGAGCAGTTTCACTTCCTTGGGCGCGGCCGCGGCAGAGCCGGCGAACAGGCCGAGAAGAAGCGCGCATACGCCCAGTGTCCGATAGGTGCTCTTGAAAAGCTTCATCCGGTTCCTCCTCATTGAGGGGTTGAGTTATGAAAACATCCCGGGGCTTTTCCCGGCGCATCCGCGTGTTCACGGCGGCGCCATACGGGACGTTCCGACCTTGTGCAGGCAAACCGTATGAAAATCCGTTCTGGTATGCGGGAACCTATATTTTATTTAAAGCAACTCTGTTCTTTTTTTGTGAACATACACCGTAGAAAATAACGTGTCAAGAAAATCCGGCAAAAAACGTGAAAAATTCCACAATGTGCCGGGATGTTTTCCTATCCTTTCCCGTTTTTGACCCGCACGGGCACCCTCGCCCGCCTCCGCCCTCCTTTATCAAAGGCAAGCCCGGAAAAGGAAAGCCGCCTCTCCCCGGAAAGCCCGCGCCTTGACCGCGCCTGTCTTTGAAGTGCGCGCGTGGACGTTGGGGCAGCGCGTGGCACATGCGGAGTTGGGGTGCAGCGATTGGCGAGCCGTTGATGCCGTAAGCGCCCCACAACACCACTTGAGGTGCGGCGAGAGAGTGAGCACCCGCTGGGCGTCCTTGCCTCCGGACAGCGGTGAGAGAGAGGAAATACCGGTGAAAGAGGGACGTGCCCGTTCGGGCAGCGGCCCGCGCGTGAGAGAACAAATTCACCCGCTCCATCGGCATGGGCGCGGCCAGCGCGCGAGGAGAGAGAGAGAGAGAGAGAGAGAGAGAGAGAGAGAGAGAGAGAGAGCCCGGCCCGCGCGCAAGGGGCGGGCTCAGGGACGCACCCAAGCGATCTGTGGAGGGAAAAGGTGGCTTCTCAGGACAAGAAGAAAAAGGCCCGGAGAGGCAAGGACGCCCCGCCCATACACCCCACCCAGATGCCCCGGAACGGTGGCCGAACGGCGCACGCCTGTGCGCCAAGCCCCCTACCGACGGCGAGGAGGCTTGGCGCGTGGCTCTCCGGCCCTTCCGGGATAGCCTAGAGTTCGTGGGGAATGCGGCTGATGATGTCTTCCTGCATCTCCTTGCTCAGCTCGACGAAATAGGCGCTGTAGCCCGCCACGCGGACCAGCAGGGAGCGGTGGTCGTCGGGCCGTTCCTGTGCGCAGCGCAAGACCTCCTGCCCGACGATGTTGAACTGGATATGGAAAAGCCCCAAATCCAGAAAGGTCCGCAGGAACGAAACGAGCCGGAAACGCCCCTCTTCCCCGGCAACCGAGGCCGGGGTAAAACGAACGTTCAGGAGCAGGCCCCCGTCGTAGTCCACATGCGGGAATTTGGACATGGATTTGAGCAGCGCCGTGGGCCCCTTCCGATCCCGCCCCTGACAGGCGGAAATGCCGTCCGCGAGAGGGGAACCCGCCCGACGCCCGGAGGGAAGCGCGCTGACGCTCGCCCCCTGCGGGATGTTGGAGGTGATGGGGATGACGGTCATCATGCGGGGATTGCCGAGCAGCCCACGCGTCTTGCCGAAGGTTTCGGAGAGAAAGGCGGTCAGTTCCCCGGCGAAGGCGTCGGCGTCGTCATCGTCGTTGCCCCACTTGGGGGCCTCCTCAAGGAGCAGCCGCCGCACGTCCGCGCAGCCCTCGAAATCGGCCCGGATCGCCTCAACCAGCCGGGACATGGAGAGCTTCCCCTCCTGAAAAACCAGCTTGCGCACTGCGGCCATCGAGTCGATGAAGTCCCCGAAGCCGTTGGTATTCATGCCCGGCCCCCAGTTGTAGCGGGCTCCACCCTGCATAAGGTGTTTCCCCTTCTCCACGCAGTCGAGCGTGACCAGCGACGCCAGCGGCAGGGGAAGGTGCTCCAGATGCAGACGCTCGAAAAGGCTCATGACGATGGAAAAATGGCGGATGATATGCCCGAGCTGCGCGTAGACGGCCTTGCGGAAGTCGTCGAAGGTACGGAAGGAGGCCGGGTCCGGCGTGCGCAGGCCCACCTGCTCGCCCGTCTTGAGGTGGACGCCTTGCGTCAGGGCGAACTCGATGGCGGAAGCCAGATTGTAATGGCCGCCCGAAGTCCACTGCGACGTCATGCCCGGGACATCGGGCTCCACGCAGCCGTGCAGGGCCCAATCGCGGGCCACGCGGGAGGGTACGCCCTTGCGCATGACCATCATGGTCCCCACCTCGTCGCTGTGGATGGCGGGAAAGCCCGTGCCCGTCTGCACGCATTCCGCGACCTTGAGGAAGAATTCCTCAGGATTCTTGCAGCTGAGGCGCACGGAAAGCGAAGGCTGCGCCATGCGCACGTGGATGGTCGCGTCGAGCATCATGTAGGAGAGCGGATTGACCGCGTCGTTGCCGTCCGCGTCCACGCCGCCCACGCAGAGGTTGTGGAAGGGGCAGTAGCCCGCGTAGTCCCGGGCGCTCTCCTCCGTCTGATACCAGAGCTGCTCACCGAGCTTGATCCACAGGCATTCGAGCAGTTCCTGCGCCGCCTCGTCGCTCAAGAGGCCCGCCTCGCGCTCCCGGAGATAGAAAGGATAGAGATACTGATCAAGGCGGCCTATGGAGTAGCCGCCTCCGTTGCCTTCGATGAAGAGCCCGCAGAGGGTGAAATAGACCTGCTGGAGCGCGTCGCGGAAGGTCAGGGGCGGCCCCCCGGCAAGGCGGCGGCAGCTTTCCGCGATGCCGCGCAGTTCCGCCGCGCGCGCCGCGTCCGCTTCCTTGGCCGCCAGCCTTTCGGCTTCGTCGGCGTAGCGCGCCGCCAGCGTTTCCATGCCCTCGCAGGCGATGGCGGCGGCTTGCCAGAAATCCCGGCGCTCAAGATTACGCACGTCGCTGAGGTCCAGCGCGGCCAGAGCGGTTTCAGCCTCGCGCCGGATGCCCGCATATCCTTTTACGAAGAGATGATCCCGGAAATTGGGATTCAACTCCGAAGGCGCGGACTCGACCTTGACCCCGCAGTCCACCACACCGCCCACCCGGATCAGCGCCATCGTGTCCGCCGGAACCTGCTTTTCCCAGATGTCGCGCAGCGATTTGCCCCGCCAATAGGGATAAATCTCCTCCCGGTACTGCGCCTTCTGCGCCTCGGTGATGTCGTAGGGGTCCTGCGGACGATCCCGCATGGTGTCGAGCTCGCGCACGAACCAGTTATTGGACAGCTCGGGAGTGATGCAGGCTTGACGGGCCCGCGCCCCCGCATTGCCGACGATCAGCTCCTGCGGCTGGATGGTGACCGTCTTGGTCCGGCAGGTTTCCCGGAAACTTTTGGCGCGGCGCAGGATCAGCGCCTCGCCTTCCGTTTCCCGGAAGATGCGCGTCTTCGCGAGCGCCGCCTCAAGGCAGACCGAGGGACGGTTTGCGAAAAACTGACGCCTGAGAAAATCAATGCGCGGAAACATGGGCCTCTCCTTTGTCCGGGGACGCCGGACGCCACGGCTTGCACCCCTGATCACAAACTCCCGACGCGAAATCCGCCTTTTCCCCAGAGCCGCGGCGCAAAGGGAAAACGGCCCGGGGCCACGCCTTCGCCGCCCCTTGCCTTGCGGGAAGCCCGGTTTCGCGGGTGTCCAAACAAAAGGCCGGGCCAAGGCCGTATCCACAACCAACGTGGTGCAAGTCAGATGTAACAACTCTTGTAGACGGTTACGATGGGAGGGGAGATACCTCTTCCCCTTGATGCGTTTTAAGGCAACATTCTGAAACAACAGGAAAAAGCATCTCGCCCTCCACAGGACCAAGGGGGCTGCGGCCTCGTCAGATCACGAGGCCCGGCATGTCAGCAGCCCCCTGCTGTACCTAGTGGGATGCGGCCTCATCGAGAAAACGCGAAGTCGCCAACGGAACCCCTTCCAGCGCCTTGCTCTGGCGGCGGCTCAACGCGCCCGTGGCTTCATGAAAACGGACCACGTCCTCGATCCATGCCTGAAGCAGGCCTCCCTCGGCCCGGCTGCGGAAAATCGCGCGCTGCTCATCGCCGCTCAAAAAACGATGGTGCTCCAGATCGGCCCGAGCGACCTCCACGGAAACCTCTTGTCCGGCGAAGTCGCGCATAAAACGCTGATAGAGCGGCGCAAGCTCTTCCTTCGGCAGGGCGGAAATCGCCTCAACCGCCTTGAGATACGCCTTCATGAAAGCGGTCACGGCTGCGGGATCGGCGTCGGCGGCCTTGCGGTCGGCGATAAGAAGGATGGGCTGGGTGATCCCGCAGTCCCGGCCCGTGGCTACGCGCTTCAGTCCTAGGCTTTCGGCCTTGTAGGTGTCCGGGGCCCACAGCGCGACTGCGTCGCCCATGCCGCCCATAAAGGCCTTGAGCGCCTCCTCGGGCTTCGTATCAATGACGATGGCTTCCGCATCGCTCGTGCCGAGGCGTTCCAGCCAGAAATAAAGGAGCTGGTGCGCGCTGGTCCCCACGGGGGCGAGAACGGTCTTGCCCTGCATGGCGGCGGCGCTGCCGTAAAGCTCGGGATAGGAGGGATTCTCGCCCTTCAAGGCCAGCAGGGGACTGTCCGGCCTCACGTACACGGCGTTGGCCGCCGTCTCGTCCGAGCCCACGCCGATGACGTATATCCGCTTGTCGAGGAGACCGAAGACCGCGGCGGCCCCGCCGCAGCCGCCGATGACGCACACCGCCCCGCGCATGTTGTCCACCAGATTCTTCCCCGTAGGAAAGAGAACGAGTTCCAGCGAAATGCCGTTTTCCGCATCCCACTTCCGTTCATGCGCGTACCATGCGGCGAAGGCTTCATGCTCGGCCAGCCATGCCGTCCTGACCGTGGGCAAGGGCGAGGCGCAGACAAAGCCGGGCACGGCCAGCGCCGCAGCCATAACAAAGGCAAGCAAACGAGCGAACAACACGGGATACCTCACTTTTAAGGCCGCGCCCCTTGCGGAGGGCGCGCGGATGTTAGAGTTCGTGGGCCGTACGGCTCAGGATGTCCTCCTGAATCTCGCGGCTCAATTCGACGAAGTAGGCGCTGTAGCCTGCCACGCGGACGAGCAGGCTCTTGTAGTCTTCCGGCGTCCGCTGGGCGCAGCGCAGGACCTCATGGCTGACGACGTTGAACTGGACATGGAAAACGTCGAGGTCGAGGAAGGTCTTCAGGAAGGCGGACAAACGCCGCTTGCCCTCTTCCCCCGCCACCACGGTGGGCGTCAGCTTGATGTTGAGCAGGGTGCCGCCGTCAATGCAGTCGTGCGGGAGCTTGCCGAGAGACTGGAGGATGGCCGTAGGACCGAGCCTGTCCATGCCCTGCGAGGGCGAACAGCCGTCCGCCAGCGGCTTCCCGGCCTTGCGGCCCGAGGGCAGGGCCGCAACGGAAAGGCCCTGCGGGACGTTGGAGGAAACGGGATAGAGCGCGGGCAGCTTGGGATTGCCGAGCTTGCCGCGATAGGAGGCGATCTCCTTGATGACGACATCGAACAACTTGGTCATGTTGGCGTCGGCCTCGTCGTTGTTGTTGCCCCACTTGGGGGCATCCTCAACGAGCATCCGGCGGATGTGTTCGCAGCCCTCGAAGTCGGCCTTGACCGCCGCCACGAGATCGGCCATCGACACGCGGCCTTCCTCGAAGACCAGCTTTTTCACCGCCGTCACGGAATCCACGAAATCGGCAAGGCCGTTGCCGTTCATGCCCGGACCCGTGTTGAATTCGGCCCCGCCGTGGGTCAGATCGCGGCCCTTCTCAATGCAGCCGCTCATGAGCATCGAGGCCACGGGATTGGGCAGATACTGATAGTGAAGTTCCTCAAGCAGGTTCTGCGACACCGAGAACTGGTGCAGGAGGAAACGCAACTGCGTATACACCGCCTCCTCAAACTGCGCGTAGGTCGTGAAGGCCGCGGCATCCCCGGTTTCCGCGCCGAGCTTCTTGCCGCTCTTCAGGTGCACGCCGTTGGTGAGGGCGAACTCCACCACGCTGCCGAGGTTGTAGTGCCCGGCGGAACTCCACTGATAATGGCGTCCGGCGAGCTGCGCCTCGACGCAGCCGATGGGGGCCCAGTCCCGGGCGAGGTGGGCGGGGATGCCCTTCTTGAGGAGCATCTTGTAGCCGACCTCGTCGCTGAAGATGGCCGGAAAACCGGACCCGGTCTGCACCAGTTCCGCGATCTTGAGGAAAAACTCTTCGGGGTTCTTCTTGCTCAGACGCACGGAGAGCGAGGGCTGCACCATCTGCACGTCGATGCTGGCCTGAAGCATGAGGTAGGTCAGCTCGTTGACGGCGTCGCGCCCGTAGGCGTCGAGGCCGCCCAAAGCGATGTTCTGGAAGGCGCAGAAGCCCGAATAGTGCTTGGCGGCCGGCTCGTTCCAATACCATATCTGCTCGCCCATCTTCACCCACAGGCTTTCGATGACCTCAAGGGCGTCCTCGTCGGTGAGCCCGGCCTCCCTGTCGCGGCGGTAATAGGGAATGAGGTACTGATCGAGCAGGCCCGGCGAATAGCCTCCCGCGTTGCCCTCGATGAAGAGGCCCACGAAGACGAAATAGGTCAGTTGGAGAGCCTCGTGCAGGGTTTCGGGCGGATTGTGGGCGATGCGCTCACAGACCGCAGCGATGCGCCCGAGATCGCGGCGGCGCGCCTCGTCCGCGCCCTCCATCAGCTCCCGTGCCGTGGCCGCATGGCGTTCGCACAGGGCGCTGAAGCCTTCGCAGCAGATGATCACCGATTGCCAGAAATCGCGCTTGGCGAAGTTCTCGATGTCGTTGTAGTCGAGCCCGGCGAGCTTTTCCTCCGCCTGCCGCCGGATGCCGTCGAAGCCGAGGGGCAGGACGAGCTGATGCAGGGCCGGGACCATGTCGCCGGGCGTGCATTCGATCTTCACGTCGTTGTCGCAGATGCCGCCCACGGAAAAAAGCTCGTGCACGTCCCGAGGAGCCCGGGCATCCCAGAAGTCGCGCAGGGTCTTCCCCTTCCAATAGGGGTAGATTTCCTCACGGTAAAGCGTCTTCTGCTCCTCCGTGATCTGGTAAGGGTCCTGCGGACGGGTGCTCATGGTGTCGAGCTCGTTGTAGAACCAGTTGTTGGAAAGCTCGGGGTTCACATGGATGCTGCGCGCCACGGCCCCGGCATTGCCCACGATGAGCTCGTCCGGCTGAATGGTGATGGTTTTGGTTTCGCAGTGCCGCTTGAAAACCCTGGCGCGGCGGATGATCATGGGTTCGCTTTCGCTTTCCTTGAACACGCGGGTCGCGGTCAGGGCCCCTTCAAGGCAGACGCTCGGCTTGTGGGAAAAAAACTGCCGCTTGAGACGCATAACCCGTTCGAGGCGGGCTTCCTTGGTGAGAGACATCGTCATTCTCCTTTCGTTTCGCTGTGCCGACGATCAGGCGGAGCACAGAACCTTTACATGGCCCGCGTGTTCCCGGACGCAGCCCACGGCGGCGGCCACGGCCTCCCGAGCAAGGGGGGGAACATCGCCCAGCGCGTAGGCGCGCCCGAGCATGTCGTACTTGTTTTTGCCGAGGCGGTGGTAGGGCAGAAGCTCCAGATCGGCGAGGCCCTCCAGCCCGGCGGCGAAAGCGCCGTAGCGCTCCAGATGATCGGGATCGTCGTTCATGCCGGGAATGAGCGGAAGGCGCAGATGAAGGGCGAGACGACCGCCCATTTCGCGCCCGAGCCGCCGGAGATTGTCCAGAATCAGATCGTTGGGCTGACCCGTGAGCCGCTGGTGCGCCCCGGCGTCGAGGTGCTTCACATCAAAAAAAATATGATCCATCGTTTCGGCCAATTCGCGCAGATGCGTGTAGGCCCCGAAGCCGGACGTCTCCATCGCCGTATTGATGTTGAGCCTGCGGCAGCGCTCGGCCAGCTCGACGGCAAAGCCGTACTGCATGAGGACCTCCCCGCCGGAAAAGGTCACGCCGCCTCCCGAGTTGCGGTAAAAGAGCATATCGCCCTTGAGGATGTCGAACACCTCCTCGACCGAATACTCGGTTCCGGCCATGACCAGCGCCTTGCCGGGACAGTCCCGCGCGCACAGTCCGCAGTCGTCGCACAGCGCGCGGTCGATGACCGGCGCCTTTCCCGGCTCCTGCGTTACGACTCCCTTGGGACAAATCCGGGCGCAGAGGCCGCAGGCAAGGCAATTGTCGGCCTTTTGGAGCAGCTCCCGCGTCGGACGCTGCGTGGTCGGGTTGGAACACCACAGGCAACGCAACGGGCAGCCTTTGAAAAAGACGGTCGTCCGCGTCCCCGGGCCGTCATGCAGGCAGTAGTGCTGGATATTCTCAATGAGCGCCTTCATGCCCATGCTCCTACAGCGTCAGGCTGTCGTATTCTTCCGGGTGACGGTTGCGCAGCGCGTAGAGCTTGGCGATTTCGACGCTGCCGCGCCGCTCCACGTCCTTCGCGCATTCAAGCAGGACATCCATGACCCGGACGGGGCTGCGCAGCGAGAGCAGCCAGCGCACGGTAGCGGCCACATCCTCGGGCTGGATCATTTCCTCCGGAGCCAGCGACGCGCCCTCCCCGGCGGCCATGTCGGTGTTCACCCAACCGGGGCAAAGGGTCGTGATGCTGATGCCCTTGGCGGAGAGATCGCGGAAGGCAGATTCCCCGAGCCCCACCAGGCCGAACTTGGAGGCAGAGTAGCCCCCGAGGTTGGCCACGGCGACCTTGCCGTTGCGCGAGGCCACGTTGATGATGCGCCCGCTCCCCTGCGCCTCCATGATCGGCACCACTTCCTGCATGAAGACGAAGGGCGCGCGCAGGTTGACCTCGAAAAGGCGGGTGAAGGTCGCCGGGTCCAGATCGAAGGTTCCGGGAATGCTGATCCCGGCCCCGTTGAAGAGGAGATCAATCCGGCCCCACCGTTCCTTGACGGCCCCGACCACAGCGCGGATGGCGGCCACATCGGACACGTCGGCGGCGTATATGTCGGGAGCCGCTTCCGCATCCAGATGATGCGCCGCGGCAATCTCCTCTCTCGCCGCCTCAAGATTGGCGCGGCTGCGGGCCACAAGCTGCACCCGGTATCCCAATGAGGCCAACTCGTGCGCCACGGCCTTGCCGATGCCGCGGCTTCCTCCGGTAACAATGGCGACAGGAATGGATTTCATGACCTTCTCCCTTGAAGGGCAACCGCAAGACCGCCAGTGCGGGCTCATGAGGCCGCTTCTTCGTTTTCGTTGAAATTGCAGATGAAAGATTTCTTCACGTAGCCGTCCACATGCCAGATCGTGCGCGCGCCATAAGGGATCATGAAGGCGTCGCCCGGGACCACGGTCACCCGCGACCCGTCCGCGTGCTCGATGACCGCCTCGCCTTCAAGGATGGTGCACATCTCATTGCTGGGATGGGCCGAAATCTCGAAGGTGCCGCCCTCGCACGTCCAGATGCCCGCCGTCAGCCTGCCCGACGGATGGACGAAACAGCGCCACGTGTGCGTCACGGGATTCCCGGAAAGCGGGTTGGGAGCGATGCCCTCAACGTGCTCCACAGCCCCCTCCGGGCTGAAGCGGACAATCGTTTTCATGGCGACCTCTTTTGTTCTTTTATTTGGAACTTTTTTCTATTTTTGTATACAGAGGCGGCTTTGTCAAGCCTCCGGCAAAAAAAAACCGCCCTGCGCGGGCGATTCATGAAAGGAAAACCATCTGTTCGTAACAGACTATATTTTATGAAAAAAAGAAAAAGAACGTTCTAAAAACACCAAAGACACGGGCGCTTGAGCCGACGTCACAACATCAACCACAAAGACCGTCGCCCCGTCTTACAAAAAAAGACAGCTTCCTCCTCTGCCTGCCTGTGGGTCCACCGCCTGCACGGACGCCTCTTTTTCGGGTCCGCAGGCCCGCCGTTTTAGCGGGGCGCAGCCAGCCGGGCGACCGTCGCAACGATTCCCACGATTTCTTCCTGAGCCTGCCGAGGCAGGGGAGAGAGCAACCTTTCTATGGTATACGCACACTCTCCCGCCTCCTCTTCCCCCCGAAACAAATCGGCTATGGAACACTCCAGCGCCTCCGCAAAAAGCTGCAACCTCTCAAATCGAGGGGCAATGACTCCCTTCTCCATACGGGACAAAGATTCCTGCGAAATGCCTACCCGTTCAGCCAATTCCTCTTGGCTCATCCTCAAGAGCTTCCGTTTTTCCGAAATGATAGCGCCGAATCGCATCATGACAGGCTTTGCCGTTTTGGGGTCCATTATGCCCTCCATACGTAAAATTTCATATGAAAAGCATACTTTCAGGAAAAGACAGAACTCGTTATGCACTAAAAGATATATTTATTAACGTGAAAAGCATATTCTGTATGATTTAGCCAGCCGATGCCCTTGCAGTGACTGAGGGAAGCCGACCCTTCAGCTATGAAAGACGGCCTCCCCCAAAGCGCGTTCGTAGCGCTCCCCAAGAAGGCCGTTTTCATGGGAGCGCACATGCCGGAAAACGGAATCCGGCGCGCTCCCCACGCAAAGGCAGGTTCGGGAATCCTACAGCCACACTTTTATCAGACAGGAGAACGGTCATGTCTTGGAAAAAGCGCTCCCTTCTCAACATGTTATTATTGACTCTGTGCCTTGTGCCCCTCACAGGCTGCCTTTCTCAGCTCATGCCCAACAACCACAGTTCGCTCACCTACGAGGAAGCGAAGGCGGCACTCGTCGCCGGGAAGACAACCAAGGAGGAAGTCCGCGCCAAATTTGGCAAACCCGATACCATTTCCACTCTCAACGGTGCGGAAACATGGACCTACAAATGGAGCCCGACCCAAATGCCGGAAGCCCTCACCAATGCGGGCCGAAGCATGGGTAACATACTCACCTCACAGGCTATGGTGGGCGTATCCCAACCCATTGCCGCCAAGGGTGGCGTAGCTGCCGGAGTAGGCAGCGCCGTCCTCGTACAGGATGGCTCTTCGGCTCTCACCAACGCCGTACTTCCACAGGAGAATGGAGAAACCAACAAAACACTGATCATTTCCTTTGATCGCAAGGGCCTCGTCCGCTCTTTCAGTCTGCACTCTCAAAGCGCCAACAAGTAGCGTCTTCTCCATCTCTGCGCCCCTTTCGAGTCTGCTGCATAGCAGAAGAAGGCCGAGACAGCGTTGTCCCGGCCTTCTTTCACAAGCGAAGACGTGTAATAAACCAGAAAGGCTATCTGGAAGCTGTGCAGCTCACCACCTACGGGAAAGAAGCCACAGCCTCCGTTGATTTCCGTTCTCCTCAATTCTGTGAGAACAGTTCCCCTCCAAGTCCCCTTCTTCTAATACCGATACAAATCAGACTTGTAGGGGCCTTCCACGGGCACGCCGATGTAGGCGGCCTGTTCTTCGGTCAGCTTGCTCAACTTCACGCCGAGGCGGGCGAGGTGCAGGCGGGCCACTTCCTCATCAAGCTTCTTCGGCAGAGTGTAAACCTTGACCTCATGATCGTTGGCGGCAAGGTCCATCTGGGCCAGCACCTGATTGGTGAAGCTGTTGGACATTACGAAGCTGGCGTGGCCGGTGGCGCAGCCGAGGTTGACGAGGCGTCCTTCGGCCAGCACGATGAGGGAACGGCCGTTGGGCAATACCCACTTGTCCACCTGCGGCTTGATCTGAATGCGCTTGTTGGCCGGGTTGTCCTCAAGCCACGTCATGTCGATTTCGTTGTCGAAGTGGCCGATGTTGCAGACGATGGCCTCGTCCTTCATGGCCCCCATATGCTCGCCTGTAATGACATGATAGTTGCCCGTGCAGGTGACAAAGATGTCGCCTTCCTTCACGGCCTCTTCCATCGTGGTCACTTCATAGCCTTCCATCGCGGCCTGAAGCGCGCAGATGGGATCGATCTCGGTCACGAGCACGCGCGCGCCGAAACCACGCATGGAGTGGGCGCAGCCCTTCCCCACGTCGCCGTAACCGGCCACGACCACCACCTTGCCCGCCACCATGATGTCGGTGGCGCGCTTGATGCCGTCGGCCAGCGACTCGCGGCAGCCGTAGAGGTTGTCGAACTTGGACTTCGTCACCGAGTCGTTGACGTTGATGGCCGGGAAGAGCAGCTTGCCCTGCTCGGAAAGCTGATAGAGGCGATGCACGCCCGTGGTCGTCTCTTCGGACACGCCGCGCACCTTGGAGGCCACCTTGCCCCAGTGCCCCGGATTGGTCGCGTGGCCGAGGGCGATGCGGTCCATGAGGATGCGGGCTTCCTTGGAATCGACAGGACGATCAAGGATGGAGGGATCGCGCTCCACGTCCACGCCGAGGTGGATCATCAGGGTGGCGTCGCCGCCGTCGTCCACGATGAGGTCGGGACCGGAACCGTCGGGCCACGTCAGCGCCATTTCCGTGCACCACCAATAGTCCTCAAGCGTTTCGCCCTTCCACGCAAAAACCTTGGCGTAACCGAGGTCCGCGATGGCGGCGGCGGCGTGATCCTGCGTGGAGAAAATGTTGCAGGAGGCCCAGCGGATGTCAGCCCCCAGCGCGTGCAGGGTCTGAATGAGCATGGCCGTCTGGATGGTCATGTGCAGCGAACCCATGACCTTAAGGCCCTGCAAGGGCTTGGCGTCGCCGTAACGGCGGATGAGTTCCATGAGGCCGGGCATTTCGCGCTCGGAAAGCTGCATTTCCTTTTTGCCGAAGTCAGCGAGGGAAATATCGGCCACCTTGTAGGGCAGCGAAAGATCAAGAGGTTTCGCGTTGGACATGTTCGTCTCCATAAAAAGTTGTCTGTTACAGGCGCCGGGCCAGTGTAAGGTTGAGCGCCAGCTCCTGTTCCACGGGCCGCCGGGTATACGAAACGATCTCGAATCCCGCCGCCTGGAGCAGCCTCGTCATGGTCGCCTCGTCGAACCCGAGCCATAAGTCGCCGTAGTCAAGGCGCATCCGTTCCTGATTGTGCCGGTCGAAATCGGCCACCATGAGCAGGCCGCCGGGCCGCAGCACGCGCCGGATTTCGGCAAGCGCGCTTTCCGGATTGGAAAGATGGTGCAAGACCATATTGATGCTGGCGAAATCGGCCTCGCCGTCCCGCAGCGGAAGGTGGCTCAATTCCCCGATGCGCAGGGAAATCCCCTCCTCTTCCGCCCCGGCCAGACGCCGCCGCGAAAGCTCCAGCATCCTTGGCGAGCCGTCCACCCCGATGATCTGGCGCGCCCGGCCACGCATCCGCTCAAGGACGAGCCCGGTCCCGCAGCCGAGGTCCACCGCCGCCTCGCAGCCTTCCGGCATGACGGCGCAGACCGCCCCGGCAAGGTCGAAGCCGCCGAGGACCTCCCGGCTCAACGTATCCCAATGTTCCGCAATCGTATTGAAGAACTGCCGCGTTTTCAGCGCCCGGTCCTCAATGATCTTGGCGGCCATGTCCACATCGGCGCGCATGTCCGCATCCTCGTCCAGAAAAGGCATGGCCGCGCGCAGGAACGCCGCGCCCTCCCCTTCCGTGACGGCGGAGTAGAAGACCCACAGGCCGTCCCGCCGCGACGCCAGCAAGCCCGCTTCCGTCAGAATTTTCAGATGCCGCGAAACCCGCGACTGTCCCATTTCAAGGATGCTGACCAGCTCATTGACGGAAAGTTCATAACGGCCAAGGACATAGGCAAGCCGCAGCCGGGTTTCGTCGGACAGGGCCTTAAAGTAACGGAGGGCGTTGGACATGCGGCTTCAAAGGGTTACAGATGTATCAAGATGAACGGATAGCTATATATAAAGAAATCCGCATATAGTCAAGATTGGGATAGGGGAAGGCGGAAGGATGGAAGGAAGATTGGGGAGGGGGAGGGGAAACTTTCTAAAGAAAGTTTC
>OFFO01000452.1_pt1 | contig 35482 bp, 24 predicted proteins | sample 1521441 | NCBI WGS metagenome assembly OFFO01 (sample SAMEA3504097, study PRJEB24116) | mouse gut metagenome | biome: mouse gut; feature: mouse-associated habitat; material: faeces | place: Denmark | collected 2011
TCTCTGGCCGGGCTCACAAAGTTCGTTTGAGGTCATTAACTGAATATCCCTAAATTAATCTTGAATCATTCCTTTTTTGCAACATCGTAACTATTTTAACCAAAGTCAACCATGACCAGATTATTTTATTGTATCTCCCTGATACTCGGGATACTTATGGCCGTACCGACAGTCAATGCACAGAATGCGACTGATGGTGACGGCTATCCGACAATGTATGTACGCGGCGACCAGACCGGCGACTGGAGCGTCAACGATGACTACCGCTTCAGCCGCGAGGGCGACACCTATACCCTGCATCTTGACGTCCTCGACGGTCATTTCAAAATCTCTAACGCCGACTGGACCTGCAATCTCGGCGCAAACAGCGAAAGCTCGGCCGACATATCGGCTTCGGCAATCAAGATAGGCATTGCCGACGGATACAACTTCAACGCCATCGGTCTGAATGACGTGGACATATCGTTCAACCTGCAGCTCAACGGCGAACAGCTCCTCCCGACGCAGATAACATTTATCGTCGACGGCCAGCCCGCACCCGACCCCGAACCGGATCCGGCTCCGGCTACAGGCGTATCGGGCACACTCCCCGTGCTGTATATCAATGTATACCAGTATGACAACGCCACAGAATCGTTTATCCTCGACGGCGACGGCAACAAAATATTCGATAACGATGTAATAAGCAAAGACTTAGGACACAAAGAGTATTTTCATGGCGAATACTGGCTCGACATCAACGGCTGCCAGTGGCTTATCGACCTCGGCGCCGAGTCGACAGGTTCGGAAGCAAAACCGCTGCCCCTGCAGATCAAGGCACGCGGCAACTACACCCGCAAAGCCTTCGCCAAGAAGCCGTTCAAGCTCAAGCTCGACAAGAAGCAGAACCTCCTCAACATGAACATAAACGGAGAAAAATCAAAGCACTGGGCCATACTGGCGCATGCCGACGACAACAAGGGCTATCTGCGCAACTTCACCGGCTTCGCGCTCGGCGAACGTATCGGACTGCCCTGGACACCGCGCCAGCAACCCATAGAGGTAATCATCAACGGCGACTACCGCGGCCTCTATTTTCTGACGGAGTCGATACGCGTGGGCGACGGACGAGTACCCGTAGAGGAGCTTGACGACAATGTCGACGACCGTGCGCTCGTGTCGGGCGGATATATCGTCGAACTCGACAACTACGACGAGCCCGAGGACGTCCAGATAAAAATGGAAGAAAAGGGTCAGTCTGACCAGTACAAAGACTTGCTCCGCATCACGTTCGACACCCCCGAGGTCTACTCCGCACTGCAGCGCCGCTTCATCGCCGACCAGTTCACCGCCATCAACGACCTCATCGGCGACGACTCCGACAATATGTGGAAGTACATGGATCTGGATGATGCCGCCCGCTACTATGTGGTGGAGGAAATCATATCGCACACGGAGTCGTACCACGGGTCGACGTATATGTTCCGCGACCGCGGCGAGGGTCAGAAATGGCATTTCTCACCGCTTTGGGACTGCGGCAACGCATTCAACGGACTGACCGACGCCTATTTCTATGACTGCGACCCGTTCGGCAACACATGGATACCGTCGCTGCGCATGAACAGCACATTCAACGCCAAGGTAAAAGAGACCTGGCAATGGTTCATGGGCACACAGGGCGGATACGCCGGCCTTACCGACGACATCAACACCTATTGCAGCCACATAGCCGAGGCCGCCAAAGCCGACGCACGCCGCTGGAAAGGTCAGCCCACGCCCGACGGCGGACAGGCCGTAACCGACAACAGCGACATGGAATCGTGCAAGAAGACCGTGCTCCGTCACCTCAGCGCCAAGATAAACTGGCTCGCGCAGCAAAACGATTTCGGCGCCATCGGCGGCAATTATCCCGAACCGGCACGCGACACCACCCCCGCCGAACCGCTTCCCGCCTACGCCCGCGAACCGGATCCCGCGCAGACCGTTACAGTCTATTTCATCGACGACAGCAATGAGCCGTGGGACGAAGTGTATGCCTACGTGTACGGTTCCACCGAAGACGGCATGGAGAACTATCAGGCACTCGGCACATGGCCGGGCACCGCGATGCAACCCGCGACAATCGAGGGCAAGAACGGCTACATGCTCGCATTCGAGCCTGAACATAAACTCGCCGCGACAGCCTGCATCATAATCAACGGCGGCCTTAACGCAACGCAGACCAAGGACTTCCCTCTTGCCGACGGAAACATCTACTACCGTTCGGGCAAATTCACCGATGCCGACATCGTAATCGAGGATGCGGCTGATGCCGAGGCGGAATATTTCGACGTGATGGGACGCCGCGTCATGGCTCCCGCAGAGGGCGGCGTGTATATCGTGCGCCGCGGCGACAAGGTCAGCAAGGAAGTGATGCGCTGATACGAATTGGGATAACTTGTGGCGTAAGGGATGCCACAAGGGATACGGGGACAACACGGAGAGTGTTGCAGAACCCGATTTTAGCTGACCGCGGTTGAAAACCGCGGCTACTACTCAGCTGATTATCAAAAGGCTTCGCATAGTAGCCGCGGTTTTTAACCGTGGAAAGTTTAGTTTTGCAACACCAACCCTCCCCCAAGCCTATATACACTTTTATTTATTTGAGACATAACTAATTACAACTTATTTTATGAGAAAATTATTACTGCTACTGTGCTGTTGGTTCAGTGTTATCGGACTGTCGGCACAGACCTCCGATGACGGAAATTCCGGGAAATATTACGTATATTTCGATAATACCGAGAACTGGACACCATACGTCTGGGCCTGGAACGACACAGATAACAATTGTACAAACGCAGAGAAATATCCGGGTGAGCCGATGACACAAAAAGACGGCAAGTATTACTGGGAAGCTCCTACCGGAAAAATGCCTACTCAAATTATTATCAGCAATAACGGCGGCGCCAAAGCCGGAGGTGGCGACCTGGCATTTGTTAATGGGGCTACATATAAACCCGACGGAAGCTATACCGGAGGCGAGATAGTTACGCCGCCGGTAAATCCGCCGGTGTCGGAGCTGAAGCCTACGGGAACGCTGCCGGTGCTTTATATCAATGTTTATACCGATGCTACTCACTCCACTTTGCAGCCGGAGATTATTGACAAGAACCTCGCACATAAGAATTATTTCAGCGATGCCGAATATTGGCTCGATGTGAACGGCTGTCAGTGGCTTATGGATCTTGGTGCCACTTCGGTCGGCTCGGAAGATGCTCCGCTGCCTCTCGAAATCAAGGCTCGTGGCAACTTCACCCGCAAAGGGTACTCGAAGAAACCGTTCAAGCTCAAACTCGGGAGCAAACAGAACCTTCTCAACATGAATGCCAAAGGCGCCAAGTCAAAGCATTGGGCGATACTCGCACACGCCGACGACTCGTTCGGCTACATGCGCAACTTCGTCGGCTTCCGTCTCGGCGAGATGATCGGACTCCCCTGGACTCCCCGCCAGCAGCCGATTGAGGTGGTAATCAACGGCGACTACCGCGGCATCTACTTCCTTACGGAATCGATACGCGTGGGTGACGGCCGCCTTCCCATCACCGAACTGGGCGACAATGTAAGCGACCCCGCACTAATATCGGGCGGCTATCTCGTGGAGCTCGACAACTATTATGACGACTGCACTTTCGCACTACCTGATGCGTCAAACAGCAACAAAACCGGCCATTACGGCGACCTTATGGTCACAGCCGACACTCCGGAGATATATTCCGACCTTCAGCTTCGCTTTGTAAAGGAGCAGTTCACCAAGATGAATGACCTTGTCAATTCAAGCGACGACAGCGAACTGTGGAAATATCTCGACCTCGACGATGCGGCACGCTACTATGTGGTGGAGGAAATCATCTCGCACTATGAGGCTTACCACGGGTCGACCTACCTGATGCGCGACCACGGGGCGGGCAAGAAATGGCACTTCTCGCCGCTTTGGGACTGCGGACACGCTTTTGACGGGCCTACGAACCAATTTTTCCCGGCATGGAATGAGCCCGGGACAACCTACGGCAACAACTGGATCGGCAATAACGACGGAACAGGCTTGCGGAGCAAGACTAAATTCATGGACAAAGTGAAAGCCACTTTCCAATGGTTCGTCAACAAGGAGGTGGACGGAAGCGCAAGCCCCTACGAACGGCTCCAGACCGAGATTGACGAATATGTAGATCACATCAAGGCAGCCGCCATGCAGGATGCAAAACGCTGGAAAGGAGCTCCCAAGCCCACCAATGAGTCAGACGTACGCGATGTAGTCGACAACAGCGACATCGATAATGACAAGACTGCTGTAAAAGGACGCCTTAACGCTAAAATAACCTGGCTCAAAAGCCAGTGGGGCGACCAGAAACTTGACGAGCCGAAGCGCGACACTACTCCGGCTGCTGAGCTGCCCGAATATGCCCAAGCGGGGTATGTACCCAAGACATACAATGTATATGTAATCGACGATGCCGATACCAAGTGGGGAGAAGTCAGTCTCTATCTTTATATAAAGGGTGGCAACAAATACAGCGAATGGCCGGGCGAAACGCTTGTTTTTGACAAGAATGTCACCGTCAACGGCGTGCAGGGCGCATATACATTCACCGTACCCGAGGAATATGGCAACGGCCTTGTGATATTCAGCAAAGGCGGCGACGGCCAGTATCCGGGCTCTAATGAGGACGGACTTCCCATAGATGGCAAAGATATGGTATTCCACACCAGGGATAACATCCGGGAAGAGGTGAAATCGATAGAGTATCCGTGGTCGGGCACGCTTCCGCTTGTGCGCATCAATACTCCCCAAAATACGGAAATAGGTTATGGCGACGGCGGCGCTGTGAAAAAATCGACGTTCGAGATTGACGCGCTCGGGCTTGAAGGTGTTACTCCAATTACCGCCGCGCAGCCGGGCGATGTCACGATCAAAGGCCGCGGCAAAACTTACTGGGACACCTTCGAGAAGAAAGCATACAAGCTGAAATTCAAGGAAAAGGTAGCGGTGCTCGGTATGCCCCAAAGCAAGCACTGGGTGCTGATGCCTTACGCCAACGATGCCGCCAACGGTCTGCTGACAAACTATGCCGGACATGAGCTGTCGCGCCTTATCGGACTGGAGTGGACTCCCTCTATGAAACCGGTAGAGGTGGTGCTCAACGGCGATTATATCGGATTATATTTCATCGCAGAGAATGTACGTGCGGCAGCCGACCGCGTGCAGATAGCGGACTACGGCGACCCGACATACTCCGAGGCCGATGACTTCCTGCTCGAATTCGGTTCGGGACTCGCCGACGACGGCACGGAACTGTTCTATTCATGGACGTCAGACAACGGATTTGAGAACAAGCTCGTCACATCAACTCCTGCAAGAGAGGATATATATGACAATATTACAGTGGCGGAAGGTGATGCCATAGCAGCGCGCATCCGGGAATCTCTTGCCGGACATGCCGATGCGCTCAAGGCAGCCGTGGCCGGTGCGAAAGCGCGCCCGATGTCGGCTGAATGGACACAAGTAATCGATCCCGAACAGGCCGCCAAATATTACGTCGTGCAGGAGATTATGGACGATGCAAAATCGTTTACCGACAATTTCTACATGCACCATACAACAGGAAGCCGATGGATGATGGGTCCGGTATGGGACTTCGGCAACGCATTCACAAGCGACGGCAACAAAACAGCGCTCATACATGAGAATGAGAGCTACAACGGTTCGTTCATCAAGGACCTTTATGCCAACCGTCAATTCGTATGGTTCGTGGGCTATACATTCGTAAAATTCGTTGACGGCAAGAGCCCGCGCATGAATACAGCCCGGGCAATATCGAAGACAGCGGCCACGGGTACGACGCAAGCCGATTTCGACCCGGCGATGAACGGTAAGTTCGCCGATGTATCTGCATCAGTCGACGATATGGTACACAGCATTTCGGATGCAGTAGTGAAAGACGCGGTGCGCTGGCCGCAATACGCCGCCACGAGCCAGGGCAACGCCCTGGCGCAGCGAGCCGAGACGATGAAGGCAAAAATGGCACAGTCACAGACATATCTCGCCACACCGGCCACCGAGGAGGGTGCGGGCTGGAACTGGCAGGACATCACTACCGGCGTAGAGGAGACTGTCATCGGCAACGACGACGATGCCGCCGAGGCGGAATATTTCGACGTCATGGGACACCGCGTGGCCAATCCGCAGCCGGGCAGCATCTGCATCGTGCGCCGCGGAAGCAAGGTGAGCAAAGTGCTGGTAAAGTAGTATCAGGTGATTTCCGATAAAAAAGGCGCCCTGTCGGTTTTCGACAGGGCGCTTTTTTTAGCACCGCCGGTGGTGTCGGACGAGTCGGACAGGTCAGACATGTCGGACGGGTCGGACTTTGGGCGCGGTTTTTTGGGAAAGTCTTTTAGAAGTAGAAGTTCATTGACTTGGGGTAGAAGAGCATGCCGGAGCCTATCTGCTGTGCTATGCTCTCGCCCATCGAGTTGGCTACGATGGCAAGGGCGAAACGCAGTGCCGAGGCAGGTCCGTTGCCGGTTATCAGATTGTCGAGGGCTATGACGGGGGCATCACGCCATATTGCCTTAGATACGGAGGCCTGTGTGCCGGGGTATCCGGTGCATTCGCGTCCGTCGAGGAGGCCGAGCGAGCCGAGTACGACGGCGGGAGCCGCGCAGATAGCCGCGATTTTGCCTCCTCTGGCAGCGTGCTCCTTGAGCAGGGTGCAGAGAGGAGCGTATTGCGCGAGGTTGCTCGAGCCGGGCATGCCGCCGGGAGTTATGAGCCATTCGATATTGTCAAACCGTGTTTTGGAAAACAACAAATCAGCTTCGACAGTGATGCCATTGGCACCCGTGACCTTGTGTTCGGGTATAATGGATACTGTCTTGATATCCATGCCTGCACGACGCATTACATCGACTACCGTCAGGGCTTCTATCTCTTCGAAACCCGGAGCCAGGAATAAAAATGAGCGATTCATGATAGATAGGTTTAGAGTGTATATATTGTGTTAAAACAAAGGTATATAAATTTTGTTTTAAAAAAAATGTTTAATTTTGAAAAAAATCATTTTATGTTTAAGAACATGTTGAAGATATTGCCGGCGGCAGTGTTGATGCTTGTCGCGGCCGCGTGCGGCACCGGCAGAAAAAGCGAGGCTTACACTACGATAGAGGGGAGCGTGTGGCACACGACAATGCGTATCACCTACGGCTCGGAGCGCGACCTGAAGGACTCCGTCATAGCGGTCACCAACCGTGTGGAAGCGTCCCTGTCGCCGTTTCTGCCCGATTCGAGAATCTCGCTCATCAACCGCAACGAGGATATGACGACCGACGGATATATCGACAGAGTGTTCGCCGAGTCACAACGCATCAATTGCGTGTCGGGAGGGGCTTTTGATCCCACCGTGGCTCCGCTGGTCAATCTCTGGGGGTTCGGCTACGAAGGCGACGGCGGAGAACCGACGCGTGAACAGACCGACAGCTGCCTGGCGCTCGTGGGTATCGGCGAATGCAGGATCGAACGGGGCCGGATGGTGAAAAAAGCCGAAGGAACGCAGTTTAATTTCTCGGCAATCACCAAGGGATTCGGCATCGACTGCATAGCGGAGATGCTGCGCGGCGAGGGTATAGAGAACTATATGATTGAGATAGGGGGCGAAGTGGCGCTCAAAGGCGTCAATCCTCGCGGCGAAAAATGGCACATACAGATTGATGCTCCGGTGACTGACAACAGCGGGCATGAACGGCTCTCGGTGATAGAACTGACCGACTGCTGCATAGCCACCTCAGGCAACTACCGCAACTACCGCGACACAAGCCACGGGCGCGTGGGGCACACCATATCGCCCGCTACAGGAATGCCGTATGCCAACGATGTTGTGTCGGCGACGGTGATAGCCCCAGCTACGATGACGGCCGACGCGCTTGCCACCGCACTTATGGCGATGGACGCACGTGCCGGATTGGCTATGATTGAGGAGATGGCGGGGGTGGAGGCCATGCTCGTGATAACCGAGGGCGACGGCTGGAGGATTGCGACTACCGCGGGATTTCCGGTGCCGGAGCAAAGTGAAGCGGCACGCAGCTGACGGAGCCGCTACTTGCGGCGGGACAAGTCGGACGTGTCAGACTTGTCCGACCTGTCGGACTTAGGCCGGGTATATAAAAGAAAAATCGGCTGTCATCCCGACATCCGATAAATCTTTAACCTTAAATCTAATACCATGAAAAACACAGTGCAAATATAGTAATTATGACATTAGAACAGCCCGCGGGAGGAATAGTTCGGGGGAATGACTATATTTAACACATATTAACACTATTGATTGTAGGAAATTTGCTATCTTCGTAAGCACCAACAGAAAAAACACCATTATGCGCGTAAAGATATTAGTAATAGATGACGAAGAGTCATTTTGCGAGGTACTTAAATTCAATCTTGAAAAAGAGGGATATGAAGTGACGACAGCCAACAGCGCCGAGGAGGCTCTGGGGCTCGATCTTCCGGCATTCTCCCTGATGATTGTCGACATCATGATGGACAGGCTCAGCGGGTTTGATTTCGCCAAGCGGCTGCAGAACAGCTCGTCGACCGAAAACATACCCATCATATTCTGCTCGGCGCTCAACGGCGAGGACGACACGGTGATGGGGCTCAACATAGGAGCCGACGACTACATCACCAAACCGTTCAAGATAAGCGAGGTGATAGCCCGCGTAAGGGCAGTGCTGCGACGTAGCAACGTGTCGCAGCAGCTCAACTACAACGTGTCGAAAAGCATCTACGAGCCCGACATCACATTCCACGGGCTGCGCATAGACCGCAACGAGAAGCAATGCTATATCGACGGCGAGGCACTCGAGCTAACGCCCACGGAGTTCGGCCTTATACTGTATTTCCTAACCCACCGCAACCGCATATACTCACGCGAGGAAATCATACGCCAGGTGTGGGACGGCCAGGAGGTGACGACACGCACGGTCGACACCAACATGGCGCGCCTGCGCAAGAAACTGGGTAAATACGGCAACCATATACGTACAAAACCCGGATTCGGCTATGGATTTAAAGAAGAGGAGGACTAACTACCAGCTTAAGCTGTTCCTGCCCATAGTGGGACTGCTGTGGGTAATCATCATCGCGGTGGAGGTATCGCAGTACAAGCGCGAAAAGGACTACCGCGCCGAGATGATATGCTCGCGCATCGAGTTCATGAACCAGCGTCTGCTCAGCCTCATGGAGGAGGGCATAGACCCTACGGCCTTTCTGCACTTCATCGACAACTACTACAAGGCATCGGAGCTCGACAACCTGTCGATGACCCTCTACGACACGAAGACCGGACAGGAAAAGGTGCGCATCGGCTTCCCTACCCCGCTTCCGGAGCAGCTCAGCACGCGCGGCAAGATAGACGGAGCGTTCATCTCCGCCAACAACAACGACGACTCGACCTACATACAGCCCGACAAGGCATTTTACTACAGCGTCAACAAATCGTCGGACGGGAGCCTGCTTGTACAGACATTCATGCCTCTCAACGCAAGGATTGCGGCTGAAATCAAGGGGAACCCGTGGCTGCGTTTCTTCGTGCTGCTCGGCTGCGCCGGCATCACTTTAGTGACCTACATAGCCACTCGCCACCTGACCAAGAGCATACGCCTGCTGCGCGAATTCGTGTCGAACGCCTCAAGCGACCATGATTTCGTAGCGATTGACAAATTCGCCAATGACGACCTCGGCGAAATATCGCGGCAGGTGGTCAATATGTACAACATGCGCAAGGCCGCCCTGGCATCACGCGAGCTTGAACACCGCGTGGCACTCAAAGCCACCGAGGAGCGTTCAAACCTCAAACGGCAGATGACCAACAACATAAACCATGAACTGAAGACGCCCGCCGGAATCATCAAGGGGTATATCGACACCATCATAGACAATCCGGACATGGACGACGAGTCGCGCAACCACTTCCTGCTGAAGACACAGGAGCATATCGAGCGCCTGTGCAACATACTCAACGACCTGTCGACCATGACTCGCCTTGAGGACGGGGCGCAGAACATTTCGCTGGAAAAGATAGATTTCAAAGAATTTGTCGACAATATCAGGAACGATGTCGAGGAAAGCGGCATCAACGGCGACATGACGTTCAGCACAGACATACCGCAGAACTGCTACGTAAAGGGAAACAACACCCTGCTGACAGGCGCCGTCATGAACCTGGTAAAGAACGCGGTCGCTTACTCCAAGGGCACGGAAATGTCGCTGAGACTTCTTACGGAGAACCAGCGGTTCTATACGTTCGTATTCGCCGACAACGGCCAGGGCGTACCGGAGGAGTCGATACCGATGCTGTTCGAGCGTTTTTACCGTGTGGACAAGGGACGTTCGCGCAAAGCCGGCGGGACGGGGCTCGGACTGCCGATCGTACGCAGCTCGCTGAACACCATCGGCGGCTCCATATCGGTGAACAACGGCGAGCACGGCGGCCTGGAATTTGTATTCACCCTACAGAAATGGCGTACAAAGCCGTCAGGACACGATGAAGAAGCGGACGCTTGACAAAGGCTTTATCGCCTCGATTGACGAATTGCGCCGCCTTACGGGGGGCGAAGCGCTTGACGGCCTCGTTGAGTCGCTCGAAAATGACGAACCCACTGTGGCCATAAGAATAAACCGTAGGAAGACAGGCGCGTTGCCGCTGCGTCCTGTCGCATGGAGCACGGGCGGATACCATATCGACGGGGAGCGGCCCCGCTTCACGTTTGACCCGGCGCTTCATCAGGGGCTGTATTATGTGCAGGACCCGTCGTCGATGGTCATAGGAAGCATTGTGCGGGTGCTGTCAACGACGGCGTTCCACGACAAGCCGATAGTATACATCGACGCATGCGCCGCTCCGGGTGGCAAGACTACCGCGGCTATCGACGCGCTGCCCGACGGGTCGCTTGTCATAGCCAACGAGTTTGACCGCAAGCGTGCCGACGTGCTTGTGGAGAACGTCATCAAATGGGGTTATCCCGATGTGGTTGTCACGCAAGGCGACACGGCGAAATTCACCCGGCTCGGGCCTGTCGCCGACATCGTGGCCGCCGATGTGCCGTGTTCCGGCGAGGGAATGATGCGCAAGGAGGACGCCGCCGTCGGGCAATGGTCGCCGGGACTTGTGGCACAATGTGCGGAGCTTCAGCGCTCCATCATCGATAATATGTGGAAGGCGCTGCGGCCGGGAGGGTACTTCATCTATTCCACATGCACGTTCAATCGTCGGGAAGATGAGGAGAATCTCGCGTATATCGTGGAGGAACTTAGCGGCGTGCCGGTCGACATGCATCGGCTTGGCGGCGTAAAGGATGCAGGGATTGCCGGGGCTATCGGTTCCCCCTACCCTGCAATGCGGTTCATACCGGGCCGCACGGAGGGAGAGGGACTGTTTGTGGCGGTGGTGCAGAAGCCGGCTGACAGCGCCTGTGACACCGGCGCAGAAACCCGGAATGAAGCCGGTCGGACAAAAGGCCGACCGGGAGCCAAAGCACTCCCTGTGCCGCAAGAGATTAAATCGTGGATTAATGCCGCCGGGCATTCACTTGCAGCGGAAGGCGAAAAAGTAACCGCGCTGCCTGAAGCCTGGCTTCCGCTTATAGCCGACGTCAGGAAAAAGCTCAATGTGATTTATGCCGGAACGGAAGTCGCGGTCATGAAAGGGCGGGAATACATACCCTCGCAGGCGCTCGCATTAAGCGGGATTGCCGCCACGGAGGCATTTAACAAAGCGGAAGTGGATTACGCTACTGCCATGCAGTATCTCGGACGTCAGGCCGTGACACTTGATGACGCGCCGAAAGGCATAGTACTGCTCACCTACCGCGGCCGGCCGCTCGGATTCGTCAAAAATCTCGGCAACCGCGCCAACAACTTATATCCGCAGGGATGGGCCATACGCTCGACCCACCTGCCCGATACCCCGCCCGAAATACTATGAATGGGATCAACACACGACGAAATCACGGTTTAGACACTCTGCGCGGTGTCGGGCTGCTTATAGTAATAACAGCGCATACAGGCATGGGCGAGTTGTGCCGCGGGTGGTTTGTATTCGGAATACCGCTGTTTTATCTTGTAGCAGGATACCTGTACAGGGACGCCACGTCGTTAAAGGAGTTTATCGTCGGCAAATTCAGACGTCTCATCATACCGTTTCTATTTTTTGCAGCTGCCGGACTGGCCATCTATGTGGCCGGCAACTGCCTGCTGTTGCGTCAGCCGTTCAATGCCGGACTTTTCAACCTGCTGTCGCTCGACCGCTATTACCTCCCCTATCCGGCATCGCTATGGTTTTTCCTCAGTATATTCTGGTGCTACCTGTTTTTTGCATTGGTCCGCAGACTTACGCATTCCGAAGCCACTGCCGGCATTGCGTGCCTGTTTGCAGGCACCATCGGGTGGATATTGAGCCGAACGATTCCACTGCCGTTGAGCATCGACACAGCCATGAGCTGGCTACCGATGTTTTATCTCGGCCATCTGCTTGCCGTCTGCCCTGCGGGGCAAAAGATAATGAACGGGGGATACTGGATTGCAGGGACATTGCTGGCCGCGGCATGTTGCATAGCGTATGTGAAACTGGAATACAATGTCGGTTATTGCTACAATTTATTCATAGGCGACATCCCGGCCATCTTACTGCTGACAGCAGCCGCCACAACCGGAGTCACGTGCCTCTGCTGCAAAATGGGCTATATACCGCTCCTGAGCTATATCGGCCGCAATTCGCTGGTGATATTCGCCGGCCACCAGCATGTCATGATTATAATCGAGCAGGGAGCAAGATACCTTGGCCTCAACATCGACACAACCGTATTGCGCTTTGGAGAGGCAGCTACATCGATATGCGCATGCGTGATACTGACATTTATACTGAGGAAATATGCGCCTACCCTCATCGGAGAGCGGAGCAAGGGGATAAACAGGCATTCGGAGAGACTGAAGCCGTCAATCACCGAATTATCTGAATAGCAACCTACTGCACACAAACCGCGTCGCACCGGAAGTTTTTTATTACATTTTTTCTAAAAAAAATTGCGAAAATATTTGCACAACTCAAAAAGCTGTATTACCTTTGCAAACGCAAACGGCAAGGAAGTCAGATGAAACGACAGAAAAGCCGAAACGATCTTTAAAATACGGTGTGGTAGTTCAGCTGGTTAGAATACCTGCCTGTCACGCAGGGGGTCGCGGGTTCGAGTCCCGTCCATACCGCCGGAGAGAGAGGAGAATGAGTAGCATAAAACTTTATGTTTTTGTTGCTCATTCTTTTTTTTGCATATACCTTGTGACCCAAATTATGGCTCAGGCCGAAATTGCAGAGCATGACAATATGACAAATGCCGGCTTCATTGTCCGCGGTTAAAAACCGCGGCTACTACATAATTGATTCGTAGCGCGTTATAGTAGCCGCGGTTTCTTTGCAGAACAAAGCGCCAAAGGCGATGATTAACCGCGGAAAGCGATATTAAATGGGAAGTGGAATATACACTGTTATTTCGGATTGATGCCCAATTATAGGGTTAAGAAGGGTCAATGTAAAAAATCGGTCGTTAAAATTATACAACTGAGAGCCGAAGGCTCGGTGGTGTTACTATCCCCGTCCGACGCGTTAGCGGAGGGCGGGCTAGCGGTAGCCTCTAATAAAAGGAGTCCCGGGAGGGGCGACTATGTAAAATATTGTATTGGTGAACATCACACACTCGCCCCTACCAGGGGCTCGCACTGCGTATTCTCTTTTGCCCCGCCCTCCGCTGACGCGTCGGACGGGGATAGTGATACCACCGAGCCTTCGGCTCTCCGAGTTTGCATTCTGAAAATGTTTTTATTCGTGTCGATTTTTAATACTTCAACCGGGTTTTGCAGCAGACCCGCCAAATGCCCGGCATACCTCATGCGACAATCAATTGCAGAACTCCAGCAGCAACAAAAAAGTCCGGGAGGAAAACCTCTCGGACTTTTTTTGTGCTTTTGAGAATTTTGTCGGGGTGACTAGACTCGAACTAGCGACCTCACGCCCCCCAGACGCGTACTCTAACCAACTGAGCTACACCCCGATTGAGCTTCAAAAGCGCTGCAAAGTTAAGTATGTTTTTCATATTTTCCAAATTTTTTAAGGAATTTCTTTTTGTTTTTTTGAAAAAGTTTTCAATCTTATTTACATATCGCTAACATTCAGCAGATTACGTCCGGAGCATTTTTTATAGTGGCTCAAAGTAGATTATATCGGGATATTTCACTAATTTTGCATGAATATTACATACATAAAACATGATGAAAGAGACAGATATATGCTGTATCGGCCACATCACTCTTGACAAAATAGTAACACCGCGCATGACTGTGCATTCGCCCGGCGGCACGGCGTTCTACTTCGCCCACGCCATGAGCAGCCTGCATGCCGACAATTTTCTGCTTGTCACTTCGCTCGCCGAAAGCGAGATGAAGGCCGTTGACGATATTCGCGCCCTCGGCATAGATGTGACAGTGCTGCCGAGCCGCAAATCGGTGTATTTCGAAAACCGTTACGGCGAGAACCAGAATCACCGCACACAGCGTGTGCTTGCCAAGGCCGACCCGTTCACTCCCGAGGGCGTAGCCGGAATCAAGGCCCGATACTATCATTTGGGGAGCCTGCTCGCCGACGATTTTTCACTCGACATAATAAAGGCGCTCAGCGAAAAAGGAATTGTTTCGGTCGACGCGCAGGGCTATCTGCGCGAGGTACGCGGCGACAAGGTATACCCCGTCGACTGGAGTGACAAACTCGAAGCTCTCAGGTATATCGACATACTCAAGGTCAACGAGCATGAGGCGGCTGTGCTCACCGGAGCCATCGACCCGCGCCGCGGCGCCGAAATACTTGCCGGATGGGGCGTGAAGGAGGTGGTGCTGACACTCGGAAGCATGGGTTCGGTGATACTTGCCGAAGGGCATGCCTACGAGATACCGGCATTCACGCCGACCGACATCGTCGACGCTACAGGATGCGGCGACACCTACATGGCCGGCTACCTGTATATGCGCAACAAAGGTGCCGGATATGAGGAAGCGGGACACTTCGCGGCCGCGATGTGCACCATCAAACTGCAGGCAACCGGACCGTTCCGCTCGTCGGCCGAAGAGGTCAGACAGCTCATTGAGAAAATTTAGAGTTAACTACGGGGGCGAGACGCCCCCGCCCCTAACCCGACAATCACAACTAAGTAACTCCTATCATGGCTGACATAAAGACACAAGGCGCAAAGCTGATTGACCGACGGTATCTCGTGCCGTTCATACTCATTGCCTCGCTATTTTTCCTGTGGGGATTCTCTCGTTCGATACTCGACGTGCTCAACAAGCATTTCCAGGATGTCATGTCGCTGTCGAAAACCGAGTCGGCGCTGATACAGGTGGCCGTCTACTCGGCGTATTTCCTGATGGCGCTCCCGGCGGGATTTTTTATAATGAGGAAAGGCTACCGCAGCGGCGTAGTGTTCGGGCTGCTGCTTTTCGCCGCGGGAGCGTTCATGTTCATCCCCGGCGAACTATGCGGCTCGTTCGGCATATTCCTGACGGCGCTGTTCGTGCTCGGGTGCGGACTCGCCTTTCTCGAGACTGCCGCCAACCCGTATGCCGCGGGATTGGGTGACCCGACAACGAGCGCGAGCCGACTTAATCTGGCGCAGTCGCTCAACGGTATGGGCTGCATATTCGGTCCGCTTATTTTCGGACAGATACTGTTCGGCAAGGAGGGAGCGGAGAGCGACGCCCAACTGGCGCTCCCTTACAGCATACTCGGCGTGATAGTGATAATCGCGGCCGTCATATTCACCCGCGTGAAGCTGCCCGAAATCAAGAGCGATGACACCCCCGTGGAAAAGGGCGACCGTCAGGCCATCAGGAGCCTGTGGCGACGCCCGCTGTTCGTATTCGGCCTCGCCGCGATATTCTGCTACGAGATTTCCGAGATAGCCATCAACAGTTTCTTCATCAATTTTGTGACAGATGACAGCAGCATCTCCAACGACACGGCGTCGAAGATGCTCTCGATATGCGGTCTCGGGTTATTTTTCACGGGACGCCTCATAGGCAGCCGCGTTATGAGCCGGATACGCGCCGAGAAGGTACTGCTGGTGTGCGCATGCTGCACGGTGGCGTGCACACTGACGGTGATACTCGCCGGAGGCATCGTGTCAATTGTGGCGCTGTGTGCCTGCTATCTGTTCGAGTCAATCATGTTCCCCACAATATTCGCGCTGTCGCTCAACGGGCTCGGCAACCTCACCAAGTTGGGTTCGTCATTCCTGATGATGAGTCCTATAGGCGGCGCCATAGGCACACTCACGATGGGCTATATAGCCGACCGCGCCGGTATGTCGCTGTCATTCTTAGTGCCTATGGCCGGCTACGGCGTAGTTCTCCTTTTCGCGCTCTACTACACCCGCCGCCGTCGCGCATGACAAACCGACTATTTTTAACAAAAGGACAAAAGAGTCAACAACAGAACATTATTTATACTTAGGGGGGATTGCTGCTGTTGTTTTTTATTTAAACAAAAGAACAAAGGAACAGGAGTAGTGACGATGAAACAAAATTTATTTTTGTGCTTTTGTTACGACTTTTGTACTATTGTTAATATTAATGCGATTGATTATCTGTTTTTAAGGCCGATGATGGTGAATTGGAGGAGGGGTTTGGCTATGCGGAGCGTGGGGCGGTAGCGCAGTGAGCGGCACAACGCGCGGAATGCTGCGCCGTACATCCGGTGGGCCAGACAGCGGCTCATGCGCATGTTGTACCATAGGGCGAGGTAGCGTTTCAATCCCGGAGTGTTTTTATTTTCACGGTAAAGCAGTTCGAGCTGACGGCCTACTTCGTCGACAGCCTCGGGCGGACGCGGGTTGCTGTAACCGCGGTGATAAACAGCCGACGGCTGCGTGCAATACGCTATGCCGTAGCGTGAGGCGAGACGCGCCCATGTCAGCAGGTCCTCCCCCGATTTTATTCCTTCTGGAAATCCCCCTACCGACTGAAGCGCATCGCGGCGAACCATCACCGCCGACGTCCACAGCGGAGGATTCGACTCCGCAGCCATCACGAAGTAATTGTCGATAACGCCGGTGTCGCCCGTGAACGGCAGGCGCGACAGCCGGTTGGGCACAATGCGCCCGTCGGCCATCAGATTCTCATAGTTTGTGGCGAATACCGCGCACTGAGGGTAGTTTCGGGCGAGCGCGGCAAGTGCCTCCAGGTGGCCGGGACGCCACTCGTCGTCAGCATCAAGAAATGTGACATATTCGCCGCGTGCCTCGGCTATGCCGCGGTTGCGCGCCGCCCCCACCCCGGCATTATCCTGCGGGATGACGCGGAGCATGTCGAGGCCGTGGCCGGCAGCGTAGCAGCGCACCACCTCCGCGCTGTCGTCGGTCGAACCGTCGTCGACCACTATGACCTCGCAATCGTGGAAATCCTGCGCTACAATCGAGCCGAGAGAGCGCTCTACGAGTTTCCCTTTGTTATAAAGCGGTATTACAATGGATATCATACGCACAAATTTAGTAATTTTGCAGGAATTTTTGAAAGAGGACTGATAAATATGAGTGACTTTAATCTGAAAGGGCATCTGGCGATGTTCGGTGCCAATCTGACATGGGGACTCATGTCGCCCGTAGTGAAAATAGTGCTTGCATCCGGCACGGTGGCGCCGATGCTTCTTGTCGATTTCCGCATGGCCGGAGCGGCGGCGCTGTTCTGGCTCACATCATTGTTTCTGCCCCGCGAACATGTGCCTGCGCGCGACAAACTGCTGCTGTGCGGCGCCGGAATGCTCGGCATACTTTTCAATCAGGGTTGCTTCATACTCGGAGTGAGCATGACTACACCGAGCGAAGCGAGCCTCGTGACTACCACCATGCCGATGTGGGTGATGCTGCTCGCATGGCTGATACTGCGCGAACCAATCAGTCTGAAAAAGGCGGGAGGCATAGCGGTCGGAGCGACCGGCGCGCTTATACTGATGCTCGGCAGTCCGTCGCAAAGCGCCACGGCCTCCAATCCGCTCTTGGGCGATGTCATAGTGCTTACGGCGCAGCTCAGTTTCGCGCTCTACCTCACCCTCTACCGCAACTTCATACGCAAATATTCGCTCGTGACGCTGATGAAGTGGATGTTTCTGTCGGCCACGGTGATTTCACTGCCAGTAAGCATCCCCGTAGTATTGAGCACGTCGTGGGGCGCTATAAGCGCCGTGGAATGGTGCGGAGCGGCCGCAGTGGTAGTGTTTGCGACCTACCTTGCCTATATCGGCGTGATGACCGGCCAAAAACTTCTGCGTCCCACCGTGGTAGGCATCTACAACTACCTCCAGCCCATCGTAGCCACCATAGTAGGCATAACCCTCGGCATGGATAGCTTCACGCTGATAAAAGGCATAGCCGTAATCTTGATATTCAGCAGCGTATGGCTCGTAACAACAAGCCGCGCCCTCCCCACCGACCTACCCTCCGCACCTAAGACAGAATAAAACAAAAGCACAAAGGCCTTGACAAAAGAACAAAAATTTTATTGTGTTTTTGTATACGGATACTCATCAAAAACGCCTTAGATACGCTATATAAGATACGAGATTTTTACTATCCCGATCCTTCGTCCTTACTGCTTCGAGTGTATCTAAGGTCTGTTTTCGGCTTTCCAATATCCACCCTTTGAGCCTCCGACCCTCTCTAATAGACCTTCTGATTTCAGTTTCTCTATATGGAATTGAACAGTCGACGTTGTGATATGTAAAGTTTCAGCAAGTTCATTCCTTGTAATCCTGGGATTTTCGCATATTAATTTCAATAATTTTTCCCGCGTCGACAACTTTTTCTGACCGATTTTCTGACCGGTTTTCTGACCGGTTTTCTGACCGATAATAGGTCTGAAATATGTGATTGTGGAAGTCGCTATGTCGCTTTCAATCTCAACTTTTTCTCCCGTCAGGGATTCCCATTTCTTTATGCGGCCTATTCCGTAACCTGCATTTTCTGCCAAACGCGCATAACGAAAGAACATGATTATATTGGGATTACGTGGTATTGATTTTATCTTCTTGACATTTCCGGTTAGAGCCACAGGGAATTGCCCGGGGTTCTGAAATTCGATTTTATCATTGTAGATAGTGACAGATGAATGCATCGGACCAAAATAATCGGCATGTGCCAAAAGATTTATCAATCCCTCGCGAAGACTGTACAATTGAGAGTTGTCTTCAGGAGAAAAACCGTCAGGTCCTGGCATGAACGGATTGTCAGCAAAAGACCGTAGCCGTTGTATGAGCATCTGAAAGTATTCCCAGATGTTCTCCTGTTCCGGCATACGATAGGTATAGCGCACTTCCGCATCATCGTAGGAACTACCGGGAATCTCTCGGTAATCAATCCAAAAATGGCGAAGATGTTTGATTATAACATTCCTGCGTCCAAAAGTCAACAATCCTCCAAAAGTCAGCAGCCCATCGTCAGCTATGCCTGTCCGTTCACAAAACTCATCATGACCTAACGAATTGAACTCCAGTTCCGGATTAAACCGTTGCAACCGACGACGATAAGTTTCGATTGAATTAGCATTTAAGTCATTTAAAGACGTGCCTGTAACTGCCATTTCAGACTTACATCCAAACGTTTTCTCCCTGAGCAAAATACCAATCTCGATATCGGTTGCACGTTGGTCGCCGCTGCCCACACGGATATAGGTATTAGACAGGTTATTGTTCAAATATACAGGCTTACTGTCACTTGGTGGTATATATACGGCAAAAACTATATTCCCATCAAAGTCCATTCGGTCTATTCTTGCCAATATGGGAACATTGAACTTTGACGTCGAACGTAGAATTGCAGCCAAGTCTTGTTCCATCTTTTCCGACTTGTCCACACCGACAATCTCAAACGTAGAAATCTTCTTCCCTTTTTCTTCATGTACGCCGAGAATTATCCAGCCCCCTGCGGTGTTGGAAAAAGCACTTACAGTTTCCCACATGGATTTAGGGAGGCCGCCCGAGGCCTCCTTTACCTCAAAGTCATCCCATTCAACACCGTTCAACCGGCTCAACAGTTCTTCTTTTGTCATATCCATGTTTCCTTTCAACGCAAAATTACGAATTTTTCGGAAGATATGACGTAAGCCTCTGATTTTATTAGTAAGTTATGCGACTGAATGGCAGGAAAAAACGAAGACACAAAAGCCATGACAAAAGATTGTACTTTTACCTTGGCTTTTGTGCCTTTGTTTAGATAATTATACTGCGCTATACGTTATTTCCAGTCGGCGTCCTCGCCGTTGGCGAACCATGTGCAGCTCTTGTATTGGAACTGGCCTTTGCCGGTGACGGTGTAGACCACGGTCTCTACCGAGCGAGCGCCGGTGTAGGCGGTGAAGTTGACGGTATAGGTCACTTCCATGCCGTCGACGGGCACTGCGTCGGGATTAAGCTGGGCGAGTACGGCAGGCATTGTCTCGAGGCAGAAACGTTTCTGCATGAGGGCGGTCACCTCATCGTCGGCGTACTCTTCGTAGAGTTCGGGGAACTTGCTCTTGGCGTTGGCACCGCGTATGTCGACGTTGCAGTAATAGAACGATGTGCCGGAATAGAATTCCGAATTACCGTACTTCGCGTCCATGTAGGGGCCTTCCTTGAGCGATACGCCGCCCATAGGTTTGGAAATATTGTTGAATACCCAGTTGACGGCTGCGGTATAGTATGTCAGCGAAGGCTCGGTGCGGCTCTCGGGAAGCGTGATGACAACCGACGGATCGAAAACCCAGAAGCCGTTACGTTTGACGAACTGCGAGGTTGTCTCGCCGGCATTGAGTGCCCAGTCCGAACCGTTGAATATATACTGTGCAGCCTGATAAGAGGAGCCCGAACCGTTATAGTAATTGTAGGCTACGACGATTTCATCGCCGGCTTCGGCATACGGGTGGCTGTTTTTCAGATAGATGGGAAGAAGCTGCGACGGGAGAGAACCTGAAAGGTTGGGATAAGTCTGCCCCATGGCCTTGTAGTCGGCAGGCTGAAGCACTTCGACACCGTTCATCGACAGCCACGAAGTGCCGTCGAAATAAAGGATGGCATTCTTGACGGTAGTGGTTACGTCGTTGACCGGAGCTCGGTGTGCGGGAGCCTTAGAGGCATTCGCGGCATTTTCAACCGACGTGATGACCACGTTGAAGAATTTGCCCGACGAAACCGACGCGAAATATCCGCGGACAATATAAGTCTCGCCGGCTGTAATTTGGTCGCGTATGAACTGCGGTACCTGATAGCCGCTGCCCTGTGCGGTCGAAGCGCCGTCGACTGCGAAGTTATAATAGTTGCCGCTGACAGAAGCGGTGCCGGTGAACTGCACATACTGCGCAAGCTCGTTGCCGGTACGTGCCACTGCCTCGTCCATCATGGCGCCGGTGTAGACCACGGGAGCGGGATAGGTGTATGCGCCCGTTCCCTCTACCGTATAGCTCTCTTCGGTGATTGCAATCTGCAGGCCTTTGCCGTATGACCCCACCTCGCCGCTAAGCGAAATCTGGTTGCCTACCGCAACAGAAGCCACATCAAAGCCCGAAGCCTGATAGCAAAGGATAGAGCCGGAGTTGTCGGTAAGGATAAAACCGCGGTTGTCGATTGCGGTAATATATCCTTTTATCTCTACTACGTCGCCCTCGGCTGCCGAGCCTATGACCGAAGTCGGCTGGAATGACGGTTCGGGGACATCAGGCTCGTCGCCGCCGATTGTGCCGAAAATCGGGTTTTCGGTAGCCTCGTTGTAAGTCACGACTGCATACTGCCCGGCTTCAGCATCGGGGAACTCGGCTTTGAGGATACCGTTGACCGTACGCGATGAGAAGGGATGGGAGGGTGCAAAAGCGTCGATATAATTGTCTTTGCTGTCCCATATCGTCTGATAATCGTCCTCCGACAAAGTCAGCAGCTCCACTCCCTTATTGATAAGGAGCACGCTTTGCGGACGGTTGGCCGACACGTTGTATGTCACCTTGACTGCCGACCCGTTGGCGAGGGCGAAGAAGTTGTTGGTAGAGTCGCGCAGGAATGCGGGGATGAACAGCCGTGCCTCGGCTTCGTCGGCAAACGCCCGGTTGGCATAAATCAGATTTCTCTCTTCTGCGGTGCCCAGGCCGATATATGGTTTCTGGTGGTCGTCGTCCAGACCCGATATCTTGTAATAGTCGGCTCCGGTGAGGGTGTAGGCCAATGTCTCTACCGATGCGCCCGGCTGCGGCTCTTCGAAACCGTCGAGCTTATCGTTCCAGTCGTTCTCGTCGCAACCGGCGAGGAGAGCCACGGCGCCGAGAGCAAGGAAACTGTGTTTTATAATTGTATTCATATTGTTATTTTATTGGGAGGTGAATTAGAACGCTATTTTAAGACGGAGAGAATATGTGCGGCCGAACGAGTAGAACACGCGGTAGGCGTTTTCCCATGTGCCGCGGCTGCCCGATGCGGTGTATGCGTCAACAACATAGTTGTAGTTGAAGAGGTTGTTGACATTGCCGAACAGGGTGGCTTCGAAGCCGGCCATCTGGAACTTGTAGCTTGCCGACATGTCGAGCTGGTTGCCCCAGGGAATTCTCCACGGATCGGCCACGTTGACCTCCTTGAAGGGGATAAGGTCGTTGTCAGATATTGTATAGTCGGAGTAGTTGCGTGCCGAGAAAGTCCAGTCAGCACCTATGCGCATGCCTTTGAACGGTTTTACAGTCACACCGATTGCGCCTGTGGTCTGGGCCGAACCACCCACCTTGCGACCTTTCTGGTTGATAACCGACCATGCATGGTCCTCGGAGAATACGCCCGAAGCGAGTTTGCCCGAGGTGTTGGCAAGAGGCTGACCGAGGTCATTGTAGTAATAACCCTTGGCGTTTGAATCCCAGTTCCAGTCGCCTATCGAGAGCATGCCGTCGATATCGAGCCACTGGGTGGGACGGTATTTAAGGTTAAGTTCAAGACCCATGTGACGGGCGTCGACACCCGACATATTGAGGTAATAGCGCGAACCGTTGCCCATATCCGACGAACGGGTCGTCGTCTTGTCCATCCACTTGGTGTAGTAGGCGTTGAAAGTGGCGGTGAAAATCGGCGAGTGGAACTCATAGCCAAGCTCGATTGAGCCGCATTTCTCGTTGACCGGATTCGGGTTTATGGCATTTGAAGTTGCCTGTGCCGCGAATACGCCCTTGGCGAAGAACGGCGCACGGGTGAGGTAACCGCCGTTGAAGTATACGTTGTTGTGCTTGTCGATATTGTAGTTGGCACCTCCCTTGACCGAACCGGCCACGAAGTTGGGCTTGTCGGATTTTTCATGTTCCTTGTCGTAGTAGAGGTGGTCGACACGCCAGTAGGTGGTATTGTTGAGCGAGCCGGCGAGCACCATGGTGAGTTTGTCGGCGAGCGTGGTATACTCTACCTGCGCGAAACCGCCTTCCTGCACCGTGTAGCCGTCGTAGTCGCGGTATACGACATCGCCTACGCCGAGTTTCTGGTATTTCCAGTTGGGGTCGGCTGCTGCGGCATTGTTGGCGGGGTTGACACCTTTACGGCTGGAGTCGTCCATGAAGTATTCACCGTTGTAGAGGTCGGTGATTTCGTTGGTGTGTTTGCCGATGTAGTAGCGCACGTCGATACCAGCGGTAAGATTGAGTTTCTTCTCGATAAGCTCGTTCTTGTAGGTCGATACGAGTCCGAACCATTTGTGGGAGTTGATTGACTTCGACATGATCATGTTTGAACCGGTCTCCGACGCCATGTTCATCTCCTGGATGGCGGCGTAGTCAAACGTGCCGTCGGCGCGGCGGAAAAGGGTATTGAGCTTTCCGTTGGAGGCACCGTACCACGAAGTATTCTTAAGTTCCTGTCCCTTGTAGTAGCCGCGTCCCTGACCCGACGAACCGTATCCGCTGGCAAGCGACACGTAGACGGCAGTCGACAGCGACGACTTGTGGTCAATCTGCCAGATATGGTTCAATGAAATCTGAGGCTTGTGATATACGTTCTTTGTCGACGAGCGTACCTGGCCGTCCATGTCGTAACCGAATGTCGGGTTGTAGCGGTACATGCTCTCGCCGTCCATATAGTTCTTGACATTCTGCCAGTTTTCGATTGAAAGACCGTCCTGCGACGAACGTTTGTAGTGCACTTGCGGCGAGCCGAATGCGGTCAACGACAACTGGTGCGCGTCATTGATGCGTTTCGACACGTTGACGAAGTAGGTGTAAGCGTTGAAGTTGGTGCCCTGCACGTAGCCGTCGCCCCATTTGCGCGTGCCCATCAACGACACGGCCCAGCCGTTTTTCATCAGGCCGGTCGACACATTGAATCCGATATGGTTCATGCCGTCATTGCCCATGCCGTAGAATACAGCGCCGCCCTTCTTGGCGTCGAGCGAGCGGGTGGTGATATTGAGCGTACCGCCCACCGAGGGAACGGAGATGATTGATGCGCCCAGACCGCGCTGCACCTGCATCATGGAAGTCACGTCGGAGAGGCCGGCCCAGTTCGACCAGTACACCCAGCCGCCTTCCATATCGTTGACCGGAATACCGTTGACAAGCATACCGGTGTTCTCCGACTTGAAGCCGCGGATATTGATTTTGGCATCGCCGTAGCCGCCGCCGTCCTTGGTGGCCCATACGCCCGGAGTAGTCTTGAGCACTTCGGGGAATTCCTGTCCGCCAAGTTTATTTTCAATAAGAAGAGCGTCGACGCTCGATGCCGCAACCGGGGTCTTGCGGGTGCGTGCAATCGATTGGGTCACAACGACGTCCTTGAGCATCTGTGATGCGACCTCGAGAGTGATGTTGCCCATCGAGGCCGAAGCGGGAACTTTGGCCGTCTTGTAACCGATATACTCGATGGTCAGCTCCTTGGTGCTGTCAGGCACCTTGATGGTGAAATTACCGTCGATATCAGTGGTGACGCCGGTTTTGGCTCCGGGTACCATAACAGAAGCTCCGATGAGAGGTTCGCCCTGTTCATCGGTGATTGTGCCACGACACACATAGTCGGCTAAGGCGGTGGAACCCGCCACCAACAATGTTGTGGCAAAGAGAGTGATTCTCTTCATACTGTGTAATTTAATTGGTTAATAATTTTTACTTTTTCATGCCGCAATGGCTGATGCAATAGGAAAAAACAACCACAGCACCGTGTGATTTTTTAACCCTGTTTCACAAAGTTAATAATAAATGTAAAAATAAACGACTCGGGGCGACAAAATTTAAAGGAATTTTAATAAAATCTAAGCGTCGTTTATGACCATTTTATTTGCACGAACGCCTTTTTGCCATATTATTGCCGTATTATAGAGCATTTCAATGGCAAAAGTGTTAAAATAAAGTTAAATTGATATTTTTTTGCCAAAAAATTATGTTATATAACATAAAGTATATATCTTTGCAATGTGTTTTTCATGGTATTAGATTTAAGGTTAAAAAAGATTATTCGTCGGGATGACGGATAATTTTTTTTGTCCATACCGATGAGTTAAGAAACCATGTCAGCAATTTAGGGACGCTACAATACATTCACAAACATACAATAATGAAATCTCCACTTGCGATATGCAATATGCCCGGCATCAATGAGGCCGGATGCGACGAAGCCGGGCGCGGCTGTCTGGCCGGCGACGTATATGCCGCAGCCGTAATACTGCCCGACGACTTCTCCCATCCCCTCCTCAACGACTCCAAGCAGCTCACCGAACGACAGCGCGACACGCTCCGTCCCATCATCGAACGCGAGGCCGTGGCATGGGGCGTAGGCATAGTAACAGCGGCGGAAATCGACGAAATCAACATACTCAACGCCTCCATTCTCGCCATGCACCGCGCGCTCGACCTGCTTGCGGTACGCCCACGCGCCATAATAGTCGACGGCAACCGGTTCAAACCCTACGGCGACATACCGTTCACCACCTTCGTAAAAGGCGACGGCCGATTCGCCAACATCGCCGCAGCCTCAGTGCTCGCCAAGACCCACCGCGACGAAGCGATGATGCAGCTCCACGCCCGCTACCCCATGTACCACTGGGACGACAACAAAGGCTACCCCACCCGCTCCCACCGTCAGGCCATCGCGGAATACGGCCCCTCCCCCTTCCACCGCATGTCGTTCCGCCTCCTCGACACCCAGCTCACCCTCGACCTGTAACAGCGTTTTGTGTGCCAATGTAAAAAATAGGTTGTTAAAAATTAGCGACAAAGAGCCGGAGGCTCGGGGATGTGATTAACCGGGGTTCGGAGTCCCGGGACGGGACGCAGACCCCGGCTGTAACTGTATTATACACAGATAAGCCCGGGAGGGGCGAGTCGTGGTACAGGCATAGATGAATCTACAAACCGCCCCTCCCGGGCTTAATATTGATTTACTACCATGTACCCCGGTCTACGCCCGCTCCGCGGTCTCCGAGCCGGGGTTAATCACATTCCCCGAGCCTCCGGCTCTACAATTATGCGCCTATAAATGTATTTCGCTAAAATAAATTTTTTAAATTCAACCCGGCTTTGCAACTGAGCTTTTTTATATTGAAAAATTGACCGCAGCTCTTTTTTTTGCTATCTTTGTGCTCTTATCATTTATACCCACAGACCGAATTCATCAAACAAACACGATAAATATACCATGTATCAGACAGACCAACGCATTGTCATCACCCTTGACGCCGGTGGTACCAACTTCGTATTCGGCGCCATGCGCGGCAACCGGTTCATCATCGATCCCATAACCAAGCCGTCCAATTCCCACGACCTCGACCTTTGCATCAAGACCCTCATATCGGGATTCGAAGAGGTCATAGCATCGCTCGAGCAACTGCCCGTAGCCATCAGTTTCGCATTTCCCGGTCCGGCCGACTACGCCAACGGCATCATCGGCGGCTACCTGCCCAACTTCCCGTCATTCCGCGACGGCGTGGCCCTCGGCGAGATACTTCGCCGCCGCTTCGGCATCCCCGTCTATATCAATAACGACGGCGACCTCTTTGCCCTCGGCGAGGCGATGGAAGGCCTTCTGCCCGAAGTCAACGCCCGCATAGCCGCGATGGGTGGCGAAAAGAAATACACCAACCTGCTCGGCTATACCTTCGGCACAGGGTTCGGCATCGGCTCCGTAGTGGGCGGACGCCTCAACCGCGGCAACAACTCATGCATCGAGACATTCTGCCTCCCCGATACCTACGACAGCAATATCATCATAGAGGACAGCGTGGCAATCCGCGCCATCAAACGCGTATACGGCGAACTTACCGGCGACCCCGACCACGGACTGACGCCAAAGGATATATGCGAGATAGCCGACGGCACCCGTGAGGGTGACCGCGAGGCAGCCAAAGAAGCCTTCCGCCGCTTCGGCACAGCCGCCGGCGACGCCATGGCCACCGCCGTGACGCTCACCGACTCGCTCGTAGTGATAGGCGGAGGCCTTACGGGAGCCGCACGCCACATCATGCCTGCGCTCCTTGAAAAAATGCGTTCGTCAATCCATACACTTGGCGGCGACAAGGTGAAGCGCGTGCAGATGAATGTCTACGACCTCGACAACGAGAACGAGTTCCGCGAATTTGCCCGCGGCAACGGCCGTCCGCTGAAAATCCACGGCACCGAAGATACCGTGACCTACGACCCCGTGAAACGTACAGGCGTGGCAATATCCCGTCTCGGCGCCAGCGAGGCCATCTCGATAGGCGCCTACGTGTTCGCTCTCGCATCACTCGATGGAAAACAATAACCGCAATCCGATTCCCACATGAACAAGATATTCACATTCAAGCCCTATCTCAAGCCCGTGGTATGGGGCGGAGACAAGATAAAGGAGTTCAAGAACTTCGACACCGACATGACCAATATAGGCGAAAGCTGGGAGATATCCGGCGTGCCGGGACATGAATCGGTAGTCGACTCGGGCGAGGACCGCGGCCTCACCATCACGCAGCTTATCGACAAATACGGCGCCGACCTCGTAGGCGAAGAGGTCTACCGCCGCTTCGGCGACAGTTTCCCGCTGCTCATAAAAATTATCGATGCCCGCGACAAACTGTCGATACAGGTACATCCGGACGACGAGCTTGCCGGACGCCGCCACAACAGTCCCGGCAAGACCGAGATGTGGTACGTAATCGATGCCGACGACAACGCCGACATCATATCCGGCCTCTCGAAGGAGATAACACCCGACGAATACCGCCGCCGCGTGGCCGACAACACCATCACCGACGTGCTTGCAGCCCACAAATCCCACCCCGGCGATGTTTTCTTCCTCCCCGCCGGACGCATCCACGCCATCGGCGCAGGCAACCTCATCGCCGAGATACAGCAGACATCCGACATCACCTACCGCGTGTACGACTACGACCGCCGCGGCCTTGACGGCAAGCCCCGCCAGCTCCACGTAGAGGAAGCTGTCGATGCCATCGACTACCATGTGTACGACAACTATGTCACCGACTATGACCGCGTGGCCAAAGGTGAAGTGCCATTGGCGAAATGCAGATACTTCGACGTGCAGAAAATCACCGTTGACGGCCAGCTCTCACTCCAGCACCAGAGCGAATCGTTCGTCGTGCTGATATGCATCGACGGCCGATGCACGGTCGACGTTGACCGCGAAGCCGCATGCGACATATCGCGCGGCCACACAGTGCTCGTCGCTGCCTCCGCGCGCGCCGTCACCCTGACAGGCAACGCCGTGCTCATAGCCGCCTCCGTTCCCCGCCAATAAAAAGGAGTAAATTGAGTGGGAGTGGGACGGGGGCGTCTCGCCCCCGTGGTAATATCATGTAATAAAGGGGGAATACCACGGGGGGGGGTGCAAAACTCGACTTTATCAGACCGCGGTTAAAAACCGCGGCTACTACAAAACTGATTATCAGCATATTTTGCGTAGTAGCCGCGGTTTTTAACCGCGGAATATTATAAGTTTGGCAACACCTGCACGCATTTAACCAGACCGCATAGATTCGCGTTCCTGCAAATATCACAGCCATAAATCATAAAGAGCTGAACGAGAAATGCTTTCTGCGTATTATGGCAATGACGAGAAACGCACACGACATCACAAAATTCAGCAGGAAAGCAAATCCTGTCACCCCACCTGCGTGCAACAGGCTTCGCAGCGAGTCGACAATCAACGGCGCCAACGCTATCGCTCCATAATTTGCCACAAGCACTATCGACAGGCTCATCGTATTCTTCGACGGATCGGTAACGGCCTGCGGCGCCTTGTTGTAGACCATAGGCTGATATATACCGTAGCCTGCGCCCATCAGCGCCGACCCCACTATCATGGCCCATTCGGCGTGAACGAAGAAAAAGAGTGCCAGTCCGGCCGTAATCATTGCCGCCGAGGCCACCACCGTCATGCCGCGAAGCATTTTCAGTATCTGTGGAAGCACGAATCCCGGCAGGAAGATAAACAGAAAATAAACGGAGGTGACCGTACCGGTGATTTCAGGCGACCAATGTTCCTTTTCTACCAGAAACGGACAGAAATAGGTGATTACGATAGTGGCGTAGGTTGTGAAGAAATATGCCGCCGAAAGCCCGAGCATGCGAGGCACTATTATGCTGCCACGCGAGCCGGTGGGCGCTGACGCCGCCGGCGCCTTGGCATAGTCGGCCGCCGGAATGCCCCGGAGCATGGGCGACAATGCAAGCGGTATAAGCGGCATGAGATATACGATGAAAGGCAGATGCCAGTTGCCGTGCGACAGAAAACCGACGGCCAACGTAGCGACAACCACCGAAAGATTCGATATACCCGACTGCAGACCCATCTGCCGCATGCGGTAAGAACCCGCGAAAGTATCGGCCAGCAATCCGGTGGAGAACGGGATAAGAACGCCGGCCGACATGCCGAGCAGACAGCTTATCACAATCAGCACACTCATTGAGGTGGCAAACATATATGCGATACCGCAAGCCAGAAACAGCACCAGCGATGCAACTACGTAACCGATTTTATGCTTTCGCTGCGACAGCCATCCCGAAAGCAACAGGCAGGGTATGATGAGCAGGTTAGGCAATAATGTCAGCAACTGTTGTTCGAGGGTGGTGGTCCCGGGAAAAATAGTTGAAAGAGAGCCGAGCATCGGCGATATCGCAAGCCCCGGAAGATTCACCACGAGCGACAGCGACAAGATGGCCACAAGTGTGGACGGCGACATGGGCGCCTTCCCTGTTACAATTTTCATAATACTGAAACGATTTACTAATAAAAACACACAGTGGCCAGTTTTGTTTATCACAATATCGGCTATGGCTTTACCCGCCAGGCAGTTGCCCGTGCTTCAAGGGAGCTTGTTCAAGGATATACCATCTTTGTAGGTTTGCTGTCGGAAAGATTTTTCGTATCTTTGCAATCCACTATGAAAAAGATGATGCCATCAGTAGCCGAACACTGAAATTAACCTATCGACATTTGCAACAATGGGAACCTGGATTTTAATATTTATTGTTGTACTCGTACTCAGTATTGTCAGAATACCCGACAGATCTAAGCAATCTTCAGGAAAAATGACAGAGAGACGCCTCCGGGAGTTGCGTAAAGCTGGGCGCCGTAGCCAAAAGCGAAAGAAAGGCATCGGACTCCCCTGGTTTATAAGCAGGAAACATCACCATTGAAATAAGAGTAAAAATGGAAAGAGATAAACTTGACTTTGGAAACGAGAGAATCGGGCGCCTGTTCCGCGCCATGTTTTTCCCTACGCTCATAGGCATGCTGTTCAACTCGGTACTCAACCTGTGCGACGGCATGTTCGTAGGTCATGGAGTAGGCAGCAACGGCCTGGCGGCAATAAATATCGTAGCGCCGCTGTTTCTCATCTGCACCGGCATAGGACTGATGTTCGGCATCGGCGCATCCGTCGTAGGCAGCATACGTCTTGCCGAGGGCAACGTCAAAGCCGCCCGGATAATAATGACACAGGCCTACATAGCCGGTGCCGTGATTTTCGGCCTGGTGATTGCCGTATCGCTTCTTTTCACGCGTCCCGTGCTTTATGTTCTCGGCTGCAGCCCCGCGCTCGAAAGCCTCGCCTCCGACTACCTGCTGTGGCTTCTGCCGGGCCTGATGTTTTTCTACGTGCAGTGCGTCGGCATGATGCTCATACGTCTCGACGGCTCCCCGAAATTCGCAATGAGCATACAGATTGTGGCCGCCGTGCTCAACATATTTCTCGACTGGCTGATGGTGTTCCCGCTCGGCATGGGCATAAAGGGAGCGTCGATAGCGACCTCGATTTCATGTATCGTCGGCGGACTGATGGTACTCGGATATTTCCTTTTCTTCTCCGACAAACTGAAATTCTACCGACTGAAGCTGTCGGTCAAATCGTTACGCCTGTCGCTCCACAACACCGGATACATGGTCAAGATCGGACTCGCCACATTCATCGCCGAACTCTCGATAGGCATAATGATGGTGACGGGCAACTACGTGTTCCTCAACGCGCTCGGCGAAGCGGGAGTGGCCGCATTCAGCATCGGCTGCTACCTGTTCCCGCTCATATTCTCGATAAGCAACGCCGTGGCTCAGGCATCGCAGCCTATCATAAGTTTCAACTACGGAGCCGGGCAATTTGAGCGCGTCACCCGGACGTTGCGGATAGCCGCAGTGACAGCCTGCATCTGCGGAGCCATAATCTCAACCGGCATGTGGTCAGGGGCATCGCTGCTGACCCGGGTATTCCTCAGCCCGTCGGAACCGGCCTACGCCCTTGCCGTGGCAGGACTCCCCGTGCTCGGCATCTGCGCCCTCTTTTTCGCGCTCAACATCACATTCATCGGCTACTACCAGAGCCGCGAACAGTCATCCCGCGCCATCATCTACATGCTGTTGCGCGGAGTGATATTCGTAGTCCCCGGCTTCTTCCTCCTCCCCCGCATATTCGGTGAGACCGGCCTATGGCTCGCCATACCCGTATCCGAATTCCTCACCCTCCTCGTAATAACCATCGCCTACCTCACCACCCGCACCCGCCATCACCTCTCAGGAGGATGTTGAAAAACTTCCAATAGAAGGGACGCACAGCCTGTGCGTCCGGAAAATACGAATTGATTATCAGCACATTATCGGACGCACAGACCATGCAATGCGGTTCAAATAGCGGAGGGCTGAAAGCCCGTTGGTGTCACTATCCCCGTCCGACGCGTAGCGGAGGGCGGGGCGAAAGGAATACAATGTGCAAGCCCACGGAGAGGGCGAGTGTGTGATGCTCCACGATACATTTATCGCCATAAGCATAATTAACATTCGATTACATAACATTGCCATATTGCATATATAATTAACCTATATTCACTATATATGTTATTATTTATATACTATTAACTATTATATAGATATTTTTTACCTTAAAAAATTTTACTTTTAAAAAACTATACGTACTTTTACACGCATTTTTCACGTTCAGACAAATTTGCAACATAATTATTTATAGAAAAATATTTAACTAATCATTTAATAACAAGATGAGTAATGTAAAGAAAGCCGAAGGCAAACTCGGCGTTATGGTTGTCGGCCTCGGTGCCGTTAGTTCAACTTTCATGACAGGCGTACTTATGGCCCGCAAAGGTCTTGCAAAGCCCGTCGGCTCAATGACACAATATGACAAAATGCGTGTCGGTGAAGGTGCCGACAAAAAATATCTCAAATACGGCGACATCGTATCTATCGCAAAACTTGACGACATCGTATTCGGCGCATGGGACGTTTATCCCGAAAACGCCTACGAATCGGCAATCCGCTGCGAAGTCCTCAAAGAAAAAGACATCAACCCCGTAAAGGACGAACTTGAGAAGATCGTCCCCATGAAAGCCGCTTTCGACCACAACTACGCAAAGCGTCTCGACGGCAACAACGTAAAGACCTGCAAGGACCGCTGGGACATGATGGAGCAGATCCGTCAGGATATCCGCGACTTCAAGGCAAAGACCGGCGTTGACCGCGTAGTCGTACTCTGGGCTGCATCTACCGAAGTCTACGTTCCCGTCAACGAAAAGGTACACTACAAACTCGCCGACCTCGAGGCTGCAATGAAAGCCAACGACTGCGAAAACATCGCGCCCTCAATGTGCTACGCCTACGCAGCACTCACCGAAGGCGCTCCCTTCATCATGGGCGCTCCCAACACCACCGTCGACATCCCCGCAATGTGGGAACTCGCCGAGAAGACCAAGATGCCTATCGCCGGCAAGGACTTCAAGACCGGCCAGACTCTCGTAAAATCAGGTTTCGCCCCCATCATCGGCACCCGCTGCCTCGGCCTCGCAGGATGGTTCTCTACCAATATCCTCGGCAACCGCGACGGTCTCGTACTCGACGAACCCGCCAACTTCCGCACAAAAGAGGTATCGAAACTCTCTACACTCGAGTCAATCCTCGTGCCCGAAGAGCAGCCCGACCTCTACGGCCAGAACTGCGGCGGCTGCGGCAACGACCACAACGGCTACTACCACAAGGTACGCATCAACTACTATCCCCCGCGCAATGACAACAAGGAAGGCTGGGACAACATCGACATCTTCGGCTGGATGGGCTATCCCATGCAGATCAAGATCAACTTCCTCTGCCGCGACTCTATCCTCGCTGCTCCCCTCTGCCTCGACCTCGTGTTGCTGAGCGACCTCGCCGCACGCGCCGGACGCTACGGCATACAGCGCTTCCTGAGCTTCTTCCTCAAGAGCCCGATGCACGACTACACAAAGCACGAAGTGCCCGTCAATCACCTCTTCCAGCAGTACGTAATGCTCAAAAACGCTATCCGCGAGATGGGCGGCTACAAAGCTGACGAGACTATCGACTGATCGACACCACATATCCCATAAACTAAAAAAATCCCGCCCGACGCGGGATTTTTTATTTTATAACGTACAATTTAGATTTCACAGAAATTAAATGCAACACTCAGGAGTAGAATGGAGCGGGGGCGTCCCGCCCCCGTGGTAACTTCCGGTGAACATGAATAATACCACGAGGGCGGGACGCCCTCGCCCCACTCTATGCTGATTTCAAACACTCTCTTAATGGCCCGAGATAAGCGCGATGACCCTGTGCAGGAATTCCTTGTTGGAATAAGGCTGCAATATGTAATCGCTTGCGCCGGCATTCAGCGCCCGCACCACATTTGCCGTGGACGACACATCGGCAACGACCAGAATAGGTATTTTCATACCGACCGGCGTCTGTTTTATTATCTCTATGGCATGAAACGTTGATGAATGTCCTATAGTCACATCGACCACTATACACTTGACGTCGACATGCTCTATCTCCATGAACTCCTCAAAGGTCTTGCAGACATACACCCCGTAACCGTCACGCTGAAGGTACCGGCTCAGATTGCTGCAGGTCTCATCGTTTTTAAACGACAATATAATATTACCTTTTACCGGAATATTGTCAGGAATGTCTTCTTTAAATAATTTTTGCATTATCTCGGAGGAAATTTGGTTGCCTTTCCTTTGGTAAATGTAGGAAAAATATGCCGGACGCTAAAATTAGTAATTAAATTGTATCAATAATGTGTCGCTATCTTAACCATGCCACCGTTTTGTAATGAATGGGTAATGTAATAGCAATTTCGCTGCCATGCTATTGCCATAACACCGGTTTATCAACAGCGATATTATCTAAGAGGGTGTCTCATAACAAAAATTAAACACTGAGTCGAAAATTTTGAGATGTATTTGGCGTTGAGTCGAAGGAGCATAGCGAGCTATGTGACTGAGACGAAGCGTCAAAGACGCTCAAAATTTTCGATAGAAAAGGTATTTTTATATTCTCGGTCATATTATAAATTTATATGTTTTTAATATTACTGTCGCCTTGATGTCTCTTTTGCTAAATTTTTGTTTCTCGTCGGTCACATAGCTCGCTATGCTCCCTCCTCAAAAACAAAAATTTATCTAAAAGATACATCACTCAGTGTTTAACTTTTGTTATGTGACACCCTCTAAATTGAAATCCCGCCACCCGTAACCGGCATCGCAAAAAGATATAATTATTCATAGTATTACATAATTATACACTGAAACATACGGTCATACACCGTTATACACAACATCACGCAACGCATTTGCCGTTCTTTTGTAACAATATCGTATCACATTCCGAATTATCTCTAAATTAATTTCTGCTGCACAACTATGCCCGCATGCCGCTTGAGGCATACACCGCACTCACCCCGCGCCGCCGCATAAAACCGCTGTTGAAGCGCCCTCCGGAGTATTTCACACATAGACCGCCCATGTCGCCCCGAGATGCCACCGACACAGGCCGACGGCAATATTCACACATATATAAAGCTTTACATCAGGTAAAAAAATTGTTTTATACATGATAATACTTCGTTAAATTTATAGCTAATCCGTTGATAACAAATAAGTTTATTAATA